>Ga0098060_1000163_pt1 | contig 31875 bp, 51 predicted proteins | sample 21_taG_FD_77063 | JGI IMG/M metagenome (GOLD analysis project Ga0098060, IMG submission 77063) | Marine viral communities from the Subarctic Pacific Ocean - 21_ETSP_OMZ_AT15319 metaG | ecosystem: Environmental > Aquatic > Marine > Oceanic | place: Pacific Ocean | collected 2015-01-19 | reverse complement strand
TCCTTCTGCATCAAAAATAAACCTTACAGTATCAGCAGTTGAAATTGATAATATGTTTCCATCAGAACCTACTGCTTCTGCTCCTGTGCTACCATCTTTAACCATAGCATCTATTGCCACCACTCCTCTGCCAGATGTTGATTTTGTAGTGGTTGCCGCTTCTCCTTGATTTCCTCTGATATATACTGCGTGATAAGCACTACCATCAGCATCTTTAAATCCCATCATTATTAAACCACCATCTGATTCGTCTTTTTTAAAATACCCATAAGTATCAGTTTCAGTTACTCCAGTTATTCCGTGAGCAACATCAGATGATTTTAAAGCTAATATTTCATCATCAGCCGCACCTTGATTAATAGTTAAACCAGTTGTCATGTTACCATTGGTGCTGTCATTAATAAACATTCCACCAGCGTGAACTGTTGCTCCACTATCTTGAGCCATATAAACTGCTGTTACATTAGCATTTCCTAATGTTACTGAATTAGCCGCTTGTCCAGTTACTGCATATCCTAAAGTTGCTGAATTAGAACCACCACTAACTGAACCTTGCCCTATAATTGTACAATTATCATTTGTAGCACTATTAACTGTGGTTGCACCACCCACAAAAGTGTTGTTTACTCCTCCATCTAAATTTGAACCAGCTTGATAGCCTACTGCTGTACAACTTTCTTCTCCACTATTCATCGAATTTAATGCTTCATATCCTACTGCTGTATTATAATTTCCAGTAGTTAATGGATATAGTGCAGAATATCCAATAGCAGTATTTCCAGATCCAGATGTAAGACTTGCCAAAGAACTATATCCAATAGCGATTGTATAATTAGCACCAGTTGTTAATCCACTTGCTGGTAATGCATTATATCCCAATGCAACAGTACCAATTACATGATTAGTTACGTTACCTAAAGCTCCCATTCCAATAGCTGTATTATGAGTAGCCTCAGTTACATTAGCACCAGAACCATGTCCTAGAAAAACATTTCTTTCTCCTGTTGTTAAATCTGTTCCAGATTGATAACCTAATACAGAATTAAAATCTCCAGTTGTAATTGCATCTCCAGCTTCGTGTCCAATAATTAAATTTTTGTCTCCACCACTTTGCAGACTTGCACCAGCACTATAACCAAAAACTGTATTGTAATCTCCAGCATCATTATTACTCAATGAAATGCGAGAATTGTCATCTAGTTTAAATCTTGTAGTTGCATTTGTTCCAAATATTAACTGACTACCACTTTCTCTATTCCAAATATAAAAATCATTTCCATAAGCAATTAAATCTGTAGCATCAGTATTTGCTGAACCAGTAGTATTATTGGACATTTTAATAGCAGATGAACCAGCAGATTCGTGTATATGTAAGGTGGTTTCATAGCTAGATGTTGGAGAAGCAGTTCCAATTCCTACATTTCCAGAAGCATCTATACGCATAGCTTCTGTACCAGAAGCCACTTTAAAAACTACTTGACCACTCGCTACATCACTTCCAATATTTAAAACTTTAGTTGAATGTGAATAATCTAATACAGCACCTCTACTATCTGAAGGAGAACCAAACACTAAATTACTGAACTGGTCATCGGGTGTTAAAATAGAAATACCACCATGAGCTGAATTTTCAACCACTAAGTCATCAGCATCTGTTCTCGCATCTACAGAGCCAGAACTAGCAGTATGAATATGAACTGTACCATCTGGAGAAGCAGTTCCAATTCCTACATTTCCTAAAGCAACTAATGCTGGTGCAGTAGAGTCTTGTTGTATATGTAAAGCAGTTGTGCCTGTTGCACCTGTATGGTCATTTTTTATTTCAACCAGTTTTCTTGTTCCACTATTATTTTGACTTGAATTTATATATAATGCTCCGCCAGTAGTTCTGCTTGTACCAACATCATTAATTATGATTCCATAGCCACTTGTTTGCTGGCTAACATCCATGTAAATGCCTTGCCCATCTTGTGCCTCTGAGTCTATTGTTAAAGCTGTTCCATCAGTAGCATTTGCATCAATGGTTAATGCACCATTTATCTGTGCTTTATCTGTTGCTAGTTGTAATGCAAATGTAGTTCCATTATCCCCATCTTTTATATCTACTAAAGTGGTTGTGTTTCCCCCACCATCTCTATCTACATGTAATAATTGTTCATAAGATGATGCTATTGATTGTGAGCCTAAAGCCGCCATTGTATTCTCCTTTCCATGAGATTAATTCCTAGTCTATCTTCTAGGGGTTATCAAATTCTAAATATGTTCTTCCTTCTGCGTTCCAAGCCTGTAACTGATCAGACCAGTTAGGCGTTTCTCCTGCAAAATCTCCTACTAATCCAGCTAAACTAGATTGAGTTGATCCTTGTGCAGTTGCAAAAGCTAATTTTAATGCAGAATTAACAGATAAGTTAGATGTACCAGCAGTAGCATTTGCCCATGCTCTCAACATAGAGCTTATAGAACCACTATGACCAGCCGCTTCAAGTCCTAACCTTAAACATGTGTTAAATGATTTTCCAGTAGCATCTGTTCCAGCTAAGTCTGCAAAAAATTCTTTTAATATTGTATTATTACTTAATGCCATATCTTTTATACAGCTAAGGGTCTAAATAAATAGACCCCTAACCATTTATCTAAGATTAACTTTATCAAGTTACCTTGTGTTGCATTTCAACACCATAAGTGTCAGCTAACTCAGTTGAGTTACAGAAGATTGAACCAACGTAATCAGTCTTTAGTCTGATAGCATCTCTTTCAATCTCTATTCTCATCATTTCTCCAGCATATCCAAAGCCTAAAGCCATCTTTGAGAAACATGCACCTATTGCATTATTACTAGATATTGCAATCTCTGGCGTAGTGTAAACATCAACTCCAGCTAATGTGCCTAAAAATCCAGTTTTAAGCATATCAGATTGAGAAGTTGGTGAACCACCAAATTGATCAGATGTTACTAGATCATTTGATAAGCCATAAGTTCCATATACTGCTCTAGGATTATGCACCATAGCATAGGGGCCGGGTGCTGAGTTTGCTTGAAGTGTTCCCAAAGCCGCAAATATATCATCAACAGAAATACCATTGGTTGTGTCATTTGAAGTGTTTGAGAAATTGTCAAAATTAGCAACAATCAAACTGTCTACCTTAGCCGCTATTGCGTTACCGACCAACTGTCCAGTAACACCAGTAATGTCATTAGCGTTTGATAGTACAGCTTCGTCATGAATAGGTACTCTTATAGAATACATATCAAGAGTGATAGTTTTCTTAGTTGAGTCCAGTTGAGTTGCTGTTATTGCAGTTGTGTCATGCTCTGAGTGGCTTCCTACATCTGCACTTGTTACTTGATTTGATCCCAAGTTATAAACTGGGAAAGTTATTGTGTCTGCTCTATCTCTTGATTCATTCATAACCAAAGGTAAACATACATTTGCCTTGCTAAAATGAACCATAGCATCTGATAGAACCTCTACCAGTGAGCCTGCGTAATTGCTAGAATCTCCAGCCGCCATATCTAACTCCTTTTGTTAAATATACTGTCCCACTGTTCTTGGCTTATATGGCTAAATGATGATCTAATATTGTTAGGTGTCTTGTCTTTACCCACTGATAAAGAGAATCCATCTTCTAGATTTACATCTTTGCCATCTAATTGATAAATCATTTCCCCTTCCTTAGTGTGTTGAGTTGTCACTCTTCCAGAGGTAGGGTCTTCAAACCCATCTAAGCTAGTTGCTTTTTTAGGCTTGGTTCTGTCTAAAGGCATTTTTAACCTTATTGTAGATTGATTCATCAATGTTGCCTTTTTGATAGTCTTTAGCCGCATCTAACAAGGTTCTATAGCCTTGTGTTGAACTTGCAGGGGTAGAACTATCTACAGAGGGAACATTATTTGGTTTATTAATTATTTTTGCATGTACCACTTTTAACTGTTGGTAATTCATGCCTTTAAAAGCTTCTCGATCTTCTTCTGGAAAATCTAGTAGCATTTTTTCAGTCTCAGCAGTTTCAAAAGAAAGAAAGTTTTCGTACTTAGGTAGGATTTCATCATACTTAGTCTTAGTCTCTTCATATAATTTCTTATACTCTTCTTTTTTCTCAAGCTCTTCAAGCCTTTTAGCCTCAAATTGCTGTTTGAGTTCTGCGTTTTCTGACCTTAGTTTTTGCAGTCCATCTTTCTTTTGCATGACTTCACGCAATAACTCAGCTTCTCGACCGCTTAAAGAATCTGTGCTATCTGGATTTTTAGTTTCCAACTCTTGCTCTGTATCTTGAGCTACTTCTGTTTCAGACATATAGTCCTCTTGTTGTTTGTTTAATATAATACAAATCTAAACTTTCATAAAACGATCATTTTGTTTTTATTTCTATTGGCTCAAACTGAATCCCATTGTCTCCTTTAAATGGTTTTTTATGGTCATGAATTGAGTCTATAATTTCTACTGGTATTTGATCTTTAAAAGCTTTGCATTTAAAACCAAAATCACTTAACTCATCAAAGTGTTTACATTCTAAGCATATTGGAGAAGATGAAATCGTTTTATGTTTACCCATTTAATAAATCTCTTATTTTTAAAGCATATTTTGATGAGTTTGAAGTATGATAACTCATACTATAGCACTCTGCTATAAACTCTTGAATGTTTGTATTGGCATATTTGGAAATAAAATTATCTCCATAAACTTCTTTATAAAAATCTGCACTTGTATTATTGGTTACAAATTTATTAGGTATTGTTGGATGTGGTTTTACTTTACTTTTAAAACTTTTAATATAATCTTTAAATTGTTGTTTTGTTTTTCCTTTACTTTCCCATTTAATTAAAAATTCTTTTTTTCTTTTCATCATATCTGTTACATATTCATTCCATACAGCATTTAACTTTTTTCCTTTATCAGTTTTTATAATTGCTTTCCATCTTTTTGTGCCTTTTACATCTATGTCTTTTAATGACAAACTATGACCCATTTCATGAGACATCATAGACTCAAAACTATTACATCCTCTGGGATGCCAGCCAGCTTTTACATCATCATTTAGTAAATTATTATAATATTTTTTATCTTTATTAAATATTTTAGAATTAATTTGTAAGGTTTTTACATTTGCTTGTGCATAAGTATTTCCCCTTAAAGAGGTCGCTGTAATTGATCTATAATTAAATTTAGCTCCATTATCAATATGTTTTTTAAATAATCTATTCAATTTATTTCTATTTTCTAAACTTATATCTTTTAAACTACTGTATTTTAAATTTAAATTTTTTTCTAGCCACTTATCAGAGTCTTTAATACTCTTATGTTTACCAGCCATATTGAAATTGGTGATATTTTTATTCCTTAATAGCGGTTTATCTAATCCCTTAGCTGTATAATTAGCTGGAACTAACTGACACCTACAGTTATATCTACATATACTAAAACCAGATTGAGGTAAACCAACTGTTTGCCAGAACTCAAGAGAGTCTACTTGTCCCTGTCTAGGCTCGCAATCTTCGCACACCTTAGTATCTCCTACGCTTTGCCATCTAAACTGCTTAACACCAGCGTTTTGAAAGGTTGTCCTAGATGCGTTTCCAGCAGACATACCTATTCCAGTTTTAACAGTGTTTTTTATTTGATTTCTATAACGACCAAATACTCTCCCCCCAGTTTTAAGATCATTTAATAAGACATTCTTAATAGCTCCATTATCCATGCCAGATGCTTTCATAGTAGAGACTAACTCTTGTAGGGTCATAGTAGTTTCTCCAGCAATAGTGGATAACTGCTCTCCTATGGTCACAGTCATGTTAGGCATTTCTAATTAACTTCTCTATTCTTAGCTCTACTGCTTTTAAACATTGTTTTTCTGCCTTCTTAGATATGCCAAACCATTCTCTCTTAGGGAGATTGCCTGCACCAGTTTGATGATAAAAACCTATCTGCTGATTAGTAACCCCTCGTCTTTTTTGTTTCTTACCGGGATGAATATTTACAAACTGTTTTGATTTAGTTGCTCTTGATCTTACTAAGTGCCTCATCTTGTCTTTATCTACTAAGACTTGATCATTCCCTTTTCTAGCAACTGTTGCTGGCTTGAGTTGTTTCATTCCTTTGCCATTTGCATCAGTGCCTATGTTTAGCCTTTTAAAGTGATCTTTTACTATTATATCCCCAGAAAAGTTTAATTCCTTAGTTAGGTCTAGCTTAATCTTTTTAAGGTCAAAATCCTTATCTATTTGAATACCTTGTTTCATAATTGTTTAATTACTTTACTGGCAAACTTCTTACCTTCTTTAGATGCTTTCTGTATTTCATCTATATGTTCTTTTAAAAAAGCATCTCCTAGTGATAATAAATAACCTTCTGGGTCTTCTAGTAGTTTATCTATATCTATAACATTTAGAATATTATCAGCGTTCCTGTTTACTTCTTCTTCTAATAGGTCTAGCTTGTCTAGATAATTACTGATCAACTTTGCCAAGTTTTCTCAATCCTTCAAATGCTGGAACTTGTGGGGTCTCTGGTTCAGCGGGTTCTGGTTTTTCTTCTTCTACTTCTTCCAGCTTCTGTTCTAGTTCTGCATCTGTTATGTCTGGGTTAAAATGCCTCATAAGGTCTTTCTGTGTTATTAAACCGTTATCCATCATAAACATAAGCTTATCTTTCTCTGCTGACCAGTCATCTGGGAAGTCTGTCTCTGCAAAGTCTACAGCATAAGACTCATCAAACACCTTTCCAGTATGAGTTTCTATAATACTTCTATCTACTGCATATCTCATCTCTTCAAACTCTTGAAACAGTGGTATGTCTGATTCTCTGCTTTCAATATTTTCAATGCTTAATATTTTTAAGGCTTGACCACTTGGGATTTGACCTTGCTCTCCCCAGCGTACAGATAGAGCATGATTCTGACCAGTGACATTTAATAATTGTTTAATACCTTCTATCATGCTAGGTATGTTTGAGGGAGGAGCTACAAACTGCATAGAGCTTCCTTCTGGAAGAGAGATTAAACGATCTACTCCCCACTTTAAATCTGGCACTGCTTGATCTACCCCAGTAATTACTGGAGAACCCATCTGATAGCGGGTAGCTAACATAACTTCTGTAAAAGCTATAGAGGCATGTAGACTAGCAAATACAACATCATAAGCATGATAAGGATAAGAGGCTCTACTGATAGGGTTGATTCCATAAGGGTTAACCATTTCAGTGTTGTCCCCTATTGGGTACATTCTACCTTCTAGGTCATACTTAAAGTGCATGCCCTGCTCTCCATCTCTATCCTCAGACCAGAATACAAACTGCCTATCCCCATTCTCTTTTTTCTCTATCTCATAAGAGTAGCCATGAGGCTCACTTTCTCCTACATGATAGAACTCTTTAACAAATGGCAAAAGGTGATACTCTACTCTCTGCTTTCTTTCATTCCATGTGGATTTCATGTGCATGTTACCCAGTAACCAACATAGCTCAGAAAATGCCCTAGACTGTGAGTTTAGATGATAAGTGTAAGTTAGATATTCTTCTGCTAATTCTCCACCTACATATCTATCAGCGGGTTTCTTGTACAACATCATCCTAGCCTTAGCAAATCTAGGAACTAACCTAAGTGGCAATACTGGAATCTGACTTAATGATGCACCAGAGAAATAGTCTTCTATGTGCGTTTCCATGTTCTGATTATAATAAAAATCTAGTGCTGTCTCTCGCTTTGCATGTTCCTCTTTTAATAAAGAGTCTTCTGCGTTCTTTACGCTGTGTAAAACAGCCTCTCTTCCCAAATCTGGGATTGTTATTTTATCATGATATTCCATATTACCATTCCATACTTAAGGGTTGTCTATTAACAATAGGATGTTTGTAAGCTATGTAATAACTACTTGCATCCAGCATGTGTGTGAGTTTTATATCACTCTTATCTATTTTCCCATCCCTTGTGCGTTGGACTTGCTCTAAGTCTTTTATTAAAAATCTACATTTTGGGTCTACTGTCATTCTAATTTTATTATTTGTGTCTTTAAGCATAAAGTTTAGAGCGTTTAATCTGTCTATTATAGGAGGATTAGCTTTCTTAGCTATCACATTAAACCCATGATCCCTCAAGATTTGATGATCCGATCTATTGCTGGTTGTGCTTCTGGCTGATCCTGCACTATCTGGATAAACTGGAACATGAGGAGCTATCTTCTTCATAGCTAAAGCCATTTCATTTGTGTTTGAGTTGGTTAATCTAATCTCATCTAGGTAATGAATAGACCCATTAGAATACTCTACTATAAGACAACTGCTCATGTAGTCTACGTTAAAATCTAAACCCCATACTAGCCTATCTGTAATCTGTTGTGCTTTCTTAATGTGGACACTTCTATCAAAGTTGTAAGCCGCTCTATTTCCAGTGGTCTCAAATGATCCTAGAAATTCTGTTTTAAATGCCCTCTCATCCATCATTGATTTAGCTTTGTTAATCTCTTCTTGTGAGACATAGCCTCCATCTACTGTGGTATATTGCCATGATTCCCAGTCTGGGTCAGCACCTTGTCCCATCATATAAGCATCATATAAATGATCATATCCATTAGGTGTGCCTATAAAGAAAGCCTCTCCATTTGTTGTTGTAAGCATAGGATAAATGATTTCATCCCAGACATGAGGCTTAATATATGAATACTCTTCCAGAACAACCATATCTAGACCAGCACCCCTTAGATTGTTCTCTTGTTCTGCACCCTTAATAGCTATCTCTGCATTATTAGGGAGCTTGACTAATAGCTCACTCTCATTGATCTGACAATCATAGTCCCTAAAGATAGACCTCATTAGTTTCCATGTTGTTGTTTTACCCTGCCTATAAGTAGGAGCAATTACCCATCTACGCTCATCTGCCTCAATAGGCTTAGTAAGTAACCAGATTAAACTTAAATGAGACTTCCCAAATCTACGACCCGCTACTAAAACTTTACGCTTAGCCTTAGATTTAATGATCTCTCTTCTTTTGCTGTCAATATCCCAGCTAATCAATGGACATTATCTGAATAGGTTCTGATTTGTGGGTAACCTCTCTAAACTCTTTACTCTTACCCTCTAAACGCTCTACAATAAATTGTATTGCCCTCATATCTCCCCTTTCAGCTAACTGAAATAATTTCCCTACAACCTTATCTCTTCTTTCTATGTCATTGACCTTAGTGAAACTATAATCTTTTATAAGATCACTGTAAGCATTTCTCCTGCCATTTGGATTGCCAGACTCGCCTTTCTTCCAGCGATTACCTAGCTTATTGCCCTTAGCAAATTGCCCATTAGGCTGTTTGTTCTCTGTTTGTTTATTGCTCATAGTCTACTAAAGCCATAGCAAAGGCTGTGTTAATCTTATCTATTAGCTCTTTAACCTTTGGTGTGTCAATCTCATACACATCAAACTCTAGCCTATAGCAGTTCTGAGTTTTTAAATTCTTAATCCCAACTAGCTCAGTAGTTAGGACTATTCCTTTTTCTTCTTTTAGAGGCAACTTTCTTGACCTTTCTTTTTGTTTTGTATTTTTTAGGCATATATAATTATAATATTATACTATGTAATTTAATTTACTACCAAACTCTTTCACAATACCTCTTAAAATACAATCTCTGAGAAATACAGCCTCTGATTCTGTCTTTAAATCTGTCTTACTTCTTAGCTTAACTAATTCCATGTAATCTTTGTTAGTGGGTGCTAGTTCCCCATCAAAAAACCTCATGTGAAATACTATCTTGTCTGCTGTGTCGGTGTGCTTTCTACCATCTACAATAACATTGAATAACACCTTGCTGTCATCTATGTCCCAATAATAGAGGCTTTCCTCTGTATGATGTGTAGGTCTTCCCCAGATATAAACTTTAACCCTCTTTTCTTTGCCTTGTATTCTAAGACTACCCTCTTTCCTAAAATACAAGCTCCCCTCTCCCTCTAATCTATCTAATTTTAGTAAAGTTTTATTATCTATCTTATAAACCTCTCCATAAACAGAACTTCCCTCACACCTAATAGCCGCTGGAAATCCATATCCTGTGTCTATCAATGTTAAATCTGGAAATGCAATATGCTGGACAAACTCAGAATCTTTTAAATAGTGATGGTTATGTCCCCCCATCTTTAAAGTCCCATATACAAATACATACATTTCCATACTCATTTTCATGCCCATTTTCATACCCATTTTCATACCCATTATTTTACTCTCTTTATAGTTGATCCATCATTAGCTAAATACTTTTTAAATAACTCTCTCTGTTTATCTTTCCATGAATATCTAGGAACAAAATTAGATACTGTCTTTTGATATATTCCTAAATCTTTATTATAGAAAGATGATTTATTTTTAATAGGCTGTGTTATAGTTATTGGCTTAGTCCTTCTAGATAGCGTTTTAGTGTTGATCCTCATCATAGTATTAGCTTTGATGCTTATCGGCTCACATACACCCCAATTTCCTGCATTAATAATAGCATTGGTACTTCCATAAGCTATGACATCTAGCTCTGGAATATAAACCATCTCTAGTGGGTTATTAGCTTTGACTATATACACATAATCTGGAAACTCTAAATCTGACCAGACAATAGCAACTCTACCTCTAACTAATGGCAATCTATTTTCTGAGAAATCTCTTGCATCTTGTGCTGTTTCATAAAGTCTAAAAATAGCCTCTGAATCTACTTGAGCATATCTTTCCATCTCAAACTTTTTAAACAACTCTCTATGATTATGAATAGAGCCATTATGAGTGCCTATAGTTTTTCCTGCTCTTATAGGATGATTATTTTTATTAATACTAGGAGACCCTAAAGTAGCATATCTAGTGTGACCCATTAAGCATGTTATCTCATTAGTAATAGAGTCAATAGCATTGTCTACTAAATCATCTTCTAAAAACTTATAAGCATCTTTGTTCTTTTTTAAGATTGTATAATCTCCATGCTTGTCTATGATTGCAAAACCCGTTGCATGTCCACCTCTAGTATCTGCCTCTATAAGCATCTCTTTAAAAGAGCCTGCCACCTTAGCAAGCTCTGTTTCTGTTCTGTTTTTTTGTTGTACTATTACTCCTGCTAATCCACACATTTTAATTGCTCCCTACGTTGTTTTGTATTTCTCTATAATATCTTGTGCCTCTTCTTCTAGCCTCTACTCTTGGAGCAGATAGCTCTTTAAATCTTTTTAAGATTACTTTGTTAGCAAATGCTGTGTCTGCACACTGTTGATCTTGACCTATAAACCCAATAGCTCTTCTGAAATGAAACAAGCCATGCTCATTAGATTGAACAGTAGTGAATTTAACTGCCTTTTTATCTCTAGCTGAATTAACAATAGCTTGAGTTAAGACAACCCATGCCCAGATTTTTTCAAAGTTCAAACTTCCTTGATGATAGCGAAATTCTACAGAACCTCTAGTCCAGATGTTTTCAAGGTTTAAGCCACAGTATCTGTTATACTGTGTTGCTCTTGGAACAGTGGTATTATGATCATATTTTCTATCTACATCAGTTTTAAGGTTTTTTAAAACTCTTTTAGCTATCCATTTTGCTGTCATATCATATCCACGACCACCAGAAAAAATTGCTCTAGCTGGGATTGTCCAATATCCTCTTCCTATTCTTTGCAATCTTGATGGAGCAATTAGTCTATAAATGATATTCTCATATTTTAAAACAGTTTTAATAAGTCTGTTAAGAAACGATGTTTCATATTTCTTGTCTTGCACAGACATTTCAGCAGTAACATCATGATGGACATGTAAACCACATGTTTTATTAACAGTGCAACCTAAATCATTTAAAGCTTTTAAAGCTATTTTTAATTGTTGCTTTCCTTCTTCTCCATATAACTTAGGAGACACTAACTCGTTACCACCTATTTGATTAGTATTTGTAGCTCTTACAGTACAATCATCAACTATTTTCCAATAACTAGTTGTGTCGTGAGTATAACCTGTAACTCTAGTTGTAACCCCTCTTAAATTTAAATATCTTGCTATAGCATCCTTAGATATTATGTTTGGGTGCATGCTGTCTGGTCTTGAAAACTCTATCTCAATACCATAAGCTAAGTTGTTTTGAAATTTACCTTTTGTCATGTTTTGCTCCATTGTTTGATTTATTAACTCATTCACATAACAAACTTAAAACAACCAGCGGATAGGTGCAAGCACTATCTTTAACCCTTTTAATTTTTTTTTATAAGGGTTTGCCTACTAGGTAGAATCCACCTTTTAGCATACCATTAGAATACTACTTGAACCCATATTTAGCTTTTTAGGGTCTAAGTAGTATATTATTTCATTTCAGTAGGCAATTTTATAAGTCTCATTCCATAATTATTAACTTGATCTGGTATAATTAAATTTTTTTTTAATATTAACTTATTATTTTTAAATGGATTGTAGTTTACATCATGTTGCCATCTACCAAACTTTCTTTTTATGGTTACTATGTCTGGGTGTTGTTTTTGTAGTGATTGAGCCATTTTTAATCTGCCATCCTCTATCTCATATAAATCCTCAGTATTACCACCGCTCATAGTCATAGTAGTTGTTTTGTCTCCCATAAAAATATTAAATAAGATAGTGCAGTAGCCATCTTTTAAAATTCTAATAGATAAGTCTGTATCTTCATTATATTTGCCTCTCCATCTGTATTTAACATCATTAGACAGTAAAATCATTGAGTAAACTCTAGTGTTTAAAGTAAATGGAGGTCTCCTAGAGCTATAAGGATTAACAAAAGCCATGTAATGTAAGCCAGCCATAGGGACATTTTCATATCTATCTACAAAGTCTTCTGCACATCTTAAAAAAGACCCAGTACCTAGAGCTAATCTTTTATTATTATTAAGTCTGTAAAAAGTGCTGATGTTGTCATCAAATATCCAGTGCTTTTTAGCTCCTAATTTTATGCTGTGTTCCCAGACCCAATTTCTAGCAGGGATTCCTCCTTGTCCTAAATTACTAAATGGCAGGACTAATATTTTATCTGGATTAATTGTTGTGCAATAATTATCATATTCTTGAGGCTCTACAACAATTTTATATGAAACTTTGATTTTATCAAAATTCTTAGCTGTTTTTGGATTGTCCCATCTTCCCTTAGATATGATATAAATCGGGTATTTAGGACTCATTTTCATCCTCATTTACATATAAATACTCTTTAGGACTAAAATCTTTCTTAGGATAATTAATGTATTGAGTTTTTTCTGTTATTGTTTGATCAATTAGTTCAGCAAATTTTTCTTTAGCCTCTTTTGTTAATAAATGTAGTTTAACTGTTAAATATGGTTTTACATCTTCATTTTTAAACTCTGGCATATTTTTCCAATGTTTATTCCAATGGTTAAAATCATCCATATTTTCAAATAATGACTTTTGTTCTTTTTCACTCATATCCGCTCCTAAATTAAGCTTTTTTCGTTTTTACGTAATTTTACGTAATTATTTACGAAGTTTTTCGTAATTATTCTGGAATTTCCAAATAATTTATCATTTTTAATAAATTTTTCCGCTGTAACTCACTTTCATCAGACAGTGTTAACCCCCCCCTAAAAACACATAAATTATTAATAATATTAAACTTATCTAACATAAAACTCTCCAGTACCCCCCTCGTTGGCAAGGGAGGGTATATATTCCTATTTCTACACTATTTCTACACTATTTCTCCTGTAGAAATACCATACTCTATCGTACTCAAGTACGAAAAGCACACACCAGTAGGCTGTATTAAAATCAAGAGCATACACCAGTAGGCGTTTAGCATTTTTTGCAATCTGGACATGTTTCTCTTTTCTTTCCTATAGTTGGTAATGTGTTGTCTGTGTATTTTACCCATCTATTTTTACTAATATACCTCTCTACTCTTTCCCATAAAAAGCCACATTCCTCACACAAAAGAACATATAAATCAACATTATCAGCCTTAGACTTATACTTTTTTCTAGTAAATTTTCTATAACGAAAATATTCTTGAGTCCTTAAAATGTAGCTTATTATGTTTTCTTTCATTTATAAGTATTTACTTATATGATTTATTCCCTTAGCATCTGGATTATTTTTCTTAAATGTCTCAAAATCAACAGCATCTCCCTTATGATCTAAACCCTCTTCAATGGCTGTTATATTTTTTTTCTTAGGCTCATGATTAAGATAATCTACTGCACAACAGCTAGAACCTTTTTTAATAGCAAAGAAATCTGATGGCATTTCTTTCTTTCCACATTTAGAACACCATGCCTTATAACCCATTCCAGATTTAACCTTTGTAAACTTAGACTCTAGGGATTTTTTAGTAACAGGCTTATTAGCAGACCACTCTTTATCGTTCTTAACCCACTTAGTTAATCTTCTTTTAATGTCAAAAGTTTTCTGCATCTCAAATCTCATCTTTTGTCCATTATGATTTGACTCTGTCCAGTAATCAGTAAAATCACTTACTAAGCTTTCTGTAGCTCCAGAATTGATTAGCTCTGTTGTGTTTCCAATTTTAAAAGATTCTGTTTTAAAATACTGTTCCCTTATTGCTTTATCTTTAACCTTAACTTTAACCTTATCTTTATCTTTAGCTTTAGGGGTTATATTTTTATTTGTAAGGGTATTGTTACCCTTTAAAAGACCTTTTTCATTTAATCTTTTAATAACTGATAAATGAGGTTTACTATTTTCTTTTAACACACCATATTGAAATTCTATAAAAGATGGTATGTAATATTGATCCTCTCCTTTTATATAACTCATCTTAGATTGTATTACTTCTGGTAGGTCATCAAATGAAACTACTTCTCCTATGAAAAACTCAGCGGCTTCCCAATCGGCATCCCAGATTCCAGCATGATCACATTTAGTTAGTATATAAACCCAGAGTAATTTGTTCTTAGTTGTAAGCTTTCTAAACCAAGCTTTATCCCAGATTTTAGTATCTATAAATCTCTTAGCCATAATTTTCTATTTCCTCTTTTAATTGTTGTTTAATTTGCTCATAATCCCAAAGACTTTTATCTATGGTATTTGCTCGTCTTTTTAACTTCATTAATCTAGTTCTACCTAATGCTTTTTCTGCCCATTCTTTAGCCTCTATGGGATGCTTATGCCACCAATACAGATGGCAACCAACACATAAAGCTTTAACATTTAATGGCTCAAATTGCATTTTAGGGTATTTTCCTCTGGGATAAATGTGACTTGTATGTAGTGCAGTTGTTTTTCCACACCTAAGACAGCACTTATCCCTTCTGAGGACTAACTCTCTAAGTAATTTAGAAAGCTTTGTTTTTTGATGCTTCTTCATAATTTCTAATGACTAACTGTTTCATTCTATTATGAGCCGCTCCATCTTTTCTTATTGTCTTGTTTTTTAGCATATCTCTATACATTCCAACAATAGCAAATCTTGTCATGATCTGCTCTCTCTTGGCTAACTTTTTAGAATAAACCTTCGTTTTCTTGCTCATCTTCTACTACCTCCACATTATTATTAATTAAATCTATTGTTTTTTTCATGCCACAAGCAATTTTAAACATTTCTGGCATTATCTCTTCTACAAGTAAAGCTTTTTGACGCGGGGTTATTTCACTTATATTAGCAACTAATCTAGTAGCATTATTAAATGCCATTCCCCACTTAATGTCATCTCCTCTATTATCATTGTTATAAGATTTCTTAGCATCATTAAAATCTTTAATTCCATTATTTTTATTTACCTTTTCTATATCTTCTCCTAATGCTGGCTTAATATCATAGAGAAAACCACCTTTTGATCTAGGTTTCATGTTTATATAGACAAGCTCTCTTTCTTGAAAATTGACAATTTTTTTATATAAAGAATCAGACATTTTAAAATCAACCTTTTGCCCTGCATTAATTTTATATGAGTCCTCTCCTTGTGTAAAATATTCTTGTCCTATGTTTTCTACCTCTATACTAAACTCTAAAAAAGTTTTACCATTAAACTCTTTAGCTACCCCATTAATAACAGTAGGGTCTTCAAGTAATTTAATTATTATTGGTTTGTCCATGTGATAGTTTTTATTTAATTGTAAAAATCCCATTTTATTTTATTCCTTATTTGTAACCTTAGGTGAGGCTTTCGCAAGAGCCTAATAATATTACCAAACACATTAGTTGTTTTTTGTTTGCCCTTCTACTTGACTCACCCTCAGTTAGTTTATTTTAATTTAGTTTTTAGTTGTTTTTTTAAGCGTTTTAAATACTTCTTTGCTCCATACTCTCCTAGCTCAGTGACTAGTTCTTTCATCTTTCCCATATTATGCTCCTTGTGTTATTAAAAAATTATATATAACCATTAATGCTAAAACAACTAGCCATGCTTTTACAGACTTAATTAAATAATACTCTAATAAGTCAATAAAATTATCAATAAAATCAAGCATCATAGTATCTCCTTGTTTCTAAAATTGTTTGTAGTGTTTTTGTTGTTTGTTTTTGAGTATTAATAATCTTGTATAATAAAGTCAAAACCCTTAAAACAAAAAACAATATACATAGCTGACTAAATTCCCAATATGGAAAATACTCTGCACTGAATAAAGCCTCAAAGTAATATCTCAAAATAACCTCACTTGTTTTTTATTACCTTCTGGATTTAAAGCATAGTATTGAGAGTATCTTTTGCCATTTAAAGCCACTATAGTTTCTGACCCTATAGCCATACCTTCATTCTTTAAATCATTAATCCTACTAGCTAATCTCATGCACCCAAACATATTAAAAGCCTCTAGGCTAGTTAATCTGTTTCCATGATTGAGATAAGCTTTTATCTCTTTAGTTTGACTTGTTTTCATTGTTGCTCCTATCTATCTTGTGGTAAATCACTTCTAAATTTTAACTTTTCTAATAAATCCTTATATGGTGTTGAATCATCTACCTTTTCCCACATATTAATAAAATGCTCTATACATTCAAATAAAAGCTCTGTTTCCTGCTCATTTAGGAAATGTTTAGCAGAGGGATGGAGAGTGTGAATAGGTTCTCCCTTGAACATGACATCAAGTACCCCCTGCTTAATCTTTGAAAATCTTTCTGTAATCTCATTGAGTCTAATAGATAATGCTCCAAGATGCCTAGCTTTTTGCTGATCATTTTCTAAGCCTTCTCCCTCTGTAATAGTTAAGAGAGATTCTACAGCATTAAATAAATTAATAAAATTTGTTTCTAGTTTTAAATATTGTTCTTCTGAATGTCTCATTTATATTCCTTAAATAGTTTGATTGCTTTTTCCTTGTCTATAAATCTTCCAGCTATAATATCTTTAATACATAATATTTTAATCTGTGGACATGCTCCTAAATCTGGATGAAATCCTCTGTCCTTAGCCTCTTTATATTCTAACATAAGCCTGCTAATAGTGTTAGAGATAAGCACCCCAAAATCTAACTTGGGATGCTCGAACTCTACTTCCATTATAAAGCGTTGTTTTCCTAGACAAGCATTACACATTTTGTGAAATTGATCATATTGCTGATCATCAAAATTATTATCACATTGTAAGCATGTCATATTATTTACTCCCATATTTATAATACATTGGGGTATCAAGTTCATGTTTATTAATAGGCTTAATAAGGCTTAAATAAAAATTACTTCTTTTTTCTTTTTTAGCTAAAAAATACCTTTGAAGTAAAAACCTTTCACAATCAGATATTACAATCTGTATTTCTTTCATATTCCAAGTTTTACTCTCTATTTGTTTATTAATAAGATCAATACAAAGCGAACAATTAAATAAATCTGTTGCTGAATTATGACCTATGCAAACTTCTGTTACTATATATTCATAATTTTTATAGTGTTTTTTTAAAGACTCAAAAGCTGAATATGAATAATTTGCCTCAGAATATTTATTTAAGTATTTGTGTTTATTCCAATTAAATTTTTGCATATTATTTACTTACCCCCTTCACTTCTTTCAATATGCCATTCAACTTCTTTTAAATTTGTATATAAAGCCTCTGTATATCCAACTTTATTTCCATAGCCTAATGAATAATATCCTTGAGAATCTTTCTCATGTAAATACATATTAACAGCCTCGGCTCTTTCAGACAATTTATTAAATCTGCTGTTTTTTTGTTTTTTTACCTTTTTAACTGTCATAGGAAAAAGTTCTCTTAATGCATTTCTATCATAGTTCATTACTTACCCCCTTCAAGAGTTAGATTTTTTAATCTATCTAAACCACTATAATTCTCATAATTAGCTTTTTGAAATTGCTCATTAAGAGACAAAACATTAGGCTCATTGTCATAATCATTTTGGACAGTAACAACTCCCTTTTGAACTAAAGAGCTTAAAGCACCTTTAATTTGATTTACATCATAAGTCCAAATATCATTTTCCCAATTACAATAACAGCCAAAACCATCATCAGAAAATTCAGACTCAACGATTGCCAATAAAACAGCTTGTTCCATGAATGTTATAAAAATTATCATATCAATATCCCCCTTAGACTTTTCTAGATAATATTGTTGCTTGAGTATGACAGTAGTCTTGAGTTGATTTAGCGAACTTCAAAAACTCTGGCTTTATGTTACAGCATTTTTTACAACTACCCTTTTGAGCAACTTTAACTGTCTTAGTTTTACCCCCTACAGTTGTGTGTTGATCCATTAGAGTTTTCATGCCATCTTGCTTAACCTTTACAACCATCTTAAAAACTAGGTCTTTAACTGCTCTATTTATGCCATCAAAAGCCGATGCACTAATTCTGAACCCTAATGTCTTAACTAGCTTTTTTATAGAGGATTTTTGTATATAAGTCATATTACTTACCCCCTTCTAAATAATACTCTTTATCTTCTAAAAAGCTGTCTATATTCTTTCTTATTAACACTCCAAAAGGTGCTTCTAATCCAGCTTGTTTTTCTCTAATAACTAATTCATCTCGTACATTTTTTAATATCTTTACTGCTTTTGATATTTCATTTTCATGTTTTTTTAAAACTATTTTCTTAGTCATCTTACTTCTCCCCCCATCCACTAACTTTAAAATCTTCAACATCATTTTTATTAGCTAGTCTGATTTCCATTAGCTCTCCAGCAATTTCCATCACTTCATACTTAACACCATCTTTAATAATGATGTCTCCTGCTTTTGGATGTAATTCTGGAATAAATTCTACACCTTCTGATAATTCGATTCCATCAACTATTTGATTTTTATTTGAGTTTGCCATGTTTGCTCCATTTGTTAGTTTAAAAGTATTATTCACATAACAAATATAGCATGTAATTATCAGATGTCAAAGGGTTTATTTAATTATTTATAGGGTTTAACTCTTTTATTAGGGGACTTAGGGGAGCAGAGGTATGTGAATAAGTATGATGACGGAGCAAGCCATCAAAAACTCCCCTAAGTTGAGGGAAAAATATAATCTGTTTAGTTTAAAATTCCTCTTTTATTTTTAAAGAAACATTAAAAGTGTCTAAAGCTACTTGTTTCATTTCTATTTTATTTTGATCAAACCTAGCAAATATATGCTCTGATTCTGCGTTGTCTCCTGTGCTAGTATTATCAACGCTAAATATAAATGGAATATGATTTCCATTTGTTCTGTTCCAGACATCTTCAATAACAGCATCATCAGTTGTGTCATGTGTGTGATATTCATCTGGCATTATATCTGTAGATGCTAAATAGCTAAAATTCATATCAAAGGCTAATCTACCACCATAAACAGACCTATTTACATTAGGCAAACTAAAAGGTGCTTTGCTTGTACTAGACACATTTCTACCATGATTAATCATTGTGCTGTAGGTTTGCCCACCTAAAGATTTTTGCTGTTTTGTTGAATCAAATATTATACTTCTGGTTACAGCTAAATCTGGAGAAACTGGCATATCAAAATATTCTCCTATTAAAACACAACCTATAGTAAGGTCTGTACTACCATCAAAAGTGCCATCTGTTGTAAGGACAGAAGTTTGACTATTTGTTCCTTCAAATTGTATTCCTATATATCTATCTGTAATCTCTGAAAAAGTAAATAAAGTTGATCCATCTGTTGCTGGTTCTACTACAGAACTAGAATTATCAGCAGTATTACCACTATCATCAGCATTTACTATTTCTGCCGGAGCCATTCTATCTCCATCTGCAAAATTGACTGTTTGCATGTGTGATTTAGTTCCAGACCTAGAAATTCTTACTTTTGCATCTGCACTTTTCATATTATGATTTAAAATAGCTATAAAAGTTTTAGCGTATGCACCTTGCGTATCTATTGTTATTACCACTTGACTATCAGTGTCTCCAGCAGTATCAAAGCTAACTAATGTGCTTGGTCTCATATCAAATAACTGTGCCTCTACTCCTGTTTGAATTCCTCTAGTTGCTGTAACCCCAGAACCTCCAGTATCAGCTACATCAAAATTACCATTTTGAGCTATTCCCCTAGCCATTAAATGATTTAATAAATCTACATAAAATCTAGGTTTTCTTATATTTTGGTTTGCCATATTATATCTCTCTCAATGTTAATGATAGTTTTCCAAGAGTTCTCTTAGTCTCAATTATCATAAATTGTAAATTATTCCATGTTGCAGAGTTGTGTCCTAGCGGGGTAGTTGGAAACATGTTGCTTTCATCAAATTCTATAACATCCCCAACTTCTATAGGATCATTATTAGAATCAATCCATTTAGCTGGGTTAAGGACATCACACTGCACTGTTATTTTAATATCTCCAAAGATATGATTATAGTATGAGGCAAAATTATCATTAGGATCATTATTTGTAGGGTCTGTGTCTCCAATATTAGCCACTAGCATATCTAAATTAATATTAGCCTTATTCTCTTTTGTTTGAATATTCCATTTTCCTCTAGATGTACTATTTGCCGCTACTACGCTTGATTGATAACGATTTAAAGCTGGATGCTTATCATAGTTTATTGTTTGATTAGTTACGATTTCTGAAAAAGGGGTAATTCCTATATTAATATTATCTATATCATTTTTAGATAATACTTTTGCAGTAGTAGGACTGTCTGCTATGTGTATATATTGAGGCTTAGTAAAATCGCCCTGTTTAAATCTAAAAATAAACGCTCCCTCATATTGCATTTGCTCTAATACATTTTTTAATGATTCTTCTTTTAATAACCAATAGCGAATACCCCAATTATTTCTATCTGTATTCAAAGAACTCCAGCCATCTATGTTTGTTGCTGGATTTGTAGCAACATCTAATCCTGTAAATCTATTTAGTAAATCTAAGTGTGCCTCATGTATATCTGTTATTGTTCCATTTAAACCAGTAATTCCATGAGACATGCCATCCCCACCAGAATATAAATATTCAATAGAGTCTAATTTATTGTAAGAACTTTGAGCCTCATCAGCACTAAAAGGTAATTTAACTCTTATGCTTAAAACTATATCGCTATTAAAACCACTTATATTATTTCCAGACTTTCCATCGTTTATATTTCCATAATCCCATAAAGCTACATGTCTTACATTTATATGATCTGGAAGTTTTCCTCCTGTAATTTGTCCTACTAAATCTGCTGTAGTGTGTGTAGCAACTCCACTAGTAGAGCCATCATAGCCTAGAGTTTGAGCAGATGTCCCTGTTGTTGTATTACTAGCCATTTGTGTATAAGTAGAACCACCATCAAGCTGTAAGTATTTCATATTGCTTGTTAATGTTCCATTACTAGCATTACCATCTATAATTGAATAACCAGATAACTGTAGCTTTACATAGGTTACTTTTCCATCAATTTGTGGTATAGATGCTTTTAAATCTAAAGAGTTATTAGAAGAACCAGCAGTTCCAGCAGTAGGCGTAAAATTAACCGCTCCATAGCTTGCAGTAGTAGAAACATCTAAGACTGTTGTGCTACTATTATTAGGTGTATCATAAGCATTATAAGGATTTGTAGTAAACTCATTACCACTATAAGGACTTTCTGGTCTAAACTTAAAAGACCTATATAAATTTAATGGTGCAGTAATAGCGTTTCCATTTTGATAGCTTTCAGTATTATCATCATAAGTATTTCCAGAGGCATTAAGCAAAGGAACAAAAGCATCTACATTTTTTTCATATAAATGAGGTACAGCAGAATTTGCATTGTTAGAGCTATTTCCTGTGTCTGAATCTGGCATTAAACAGTATAATTTTTCAGTGTCTATTTTATGAACTGGTACAGGAAAAAGTTTATTAGACTGGTTTGCACATTCTCCATAACATAAAGCTGGTGTCCCTTCTGTAGATACATTAGCTTGATAATCTCCATAAACAAGTGGAAAATATTCTGGAACACCTCTGTCATTATTTGCTAAAACTGTTTTAGCTTGTGGAATTGTAATAAAATCCCACGGTCTATGAGATGCTAGGCTTAAAGTAATTTTTATTCCATCAGTTTTAATATCTACAAGTCTAAAATTTCCAATTACTACTGGTGTATCATTTGCTATCTTACTAGATACCTGCACAGAGTGATTTATATATAGATTAGAGCCACCAAATAACTCATTTGATATAAGTGTCCCCTTATATTCAAAGTCTGGAATATTAATAGATATATTAGAGGTTTTTGCTGTAGAATTTTTAAGATCAATGCTTTCCCTAATTGTAGGCTGATTTAAAATTGCTCCATAATGAAAATGACCAGAATCAATAACATCATTAAAAGCTAAATAAATATGAACAGCACTTCCACTTCCATCCTTTCCAGATATATCAAAAAGCCAGTTTTCAACTAAATTACTTAATTTTATATGATCTGTAAATGCCATTAGGCTAGATTTTCTCTACTAACTTTTTGGACTTCTGGCATTAAAGTATCTCTCACAAATTCTTCATTTCCTATCATATTACCTTCTATATTAATGGTTACTCCTCCCATATTACCCACTAAATTATCTTGCTGTGATTGATTTAATATAACCTCTCCTGCTGTAAGCATAGCTGGCACTACATCTCCCTTACTTGGGTCTCCGTCTACTATTCCACCATCTGCAAAATTTCTTGAAATAGCACTACTCATTAAAGAGCCAAAAGCCGCTCCACCAGCCAAAGCAAGAGGAGCAGAGACAATAGGAGGCAGAGGGGTTGTTAACATAAATTTACTAATATATGATGATACTGCTTTTTGAATTTCTGCACTTATAAAACTTATAGAGGCTTGCTTAGCCGCTTCTCCAGCAGACCCTAAAGCATCACTAGTTGAAGATATAGAACTAGCCGCGGCTACGCTTCCAGCAACAGCAACATTTAAATTTTTATTAAATTCTTCCCAAGAATATCCAGCTTTTTCTGTTTGTTCTGTATTCTCTTTATTAACTTTAAAAGACTCTCTCATTATTTCATTCATCTCATCCATATTAATTATTGCATCATCTAATAATTCTGCTTCATCTGATGCTACAAATGTTAATGGTCTTTCAACTAATGGCAGTGCTGTTTTTTTATATGCTTCTAATGCCTCAGTGTAACCTAATAAAGCATTTTTAGCTTCATAAGCCGCATTAGCACTCTTTGAAACTAACCTACCTCCAAACAATTCAGTTTCATTAATTTCCTTTGCTCTTTGTCTTAGCTCTTTAAGTTGTTCATCTAATGATTTATTTGCATCTATATTAATTTTTAATTTTTTTGTGTATTTATCTAAAACCGCTTCTGCTTTATCCTGTTGCTCTGCAAATTTTAAAGTTGCAGAATCACTATTGCCTGTAATCTCAATTAGTTCTGTAAGTTGTGTTACAAACCCAGTTGTATTTTTTGCAAGAGATGTAATCATAGGAGATAATTTTTCCCCTAAAGCTTCTGCAAGGTCTCCAGTGGCATTACTAGTTTGATTTAATGCTCCAGTCATAGTGTCTCCAGTGGCTCTAGCAAGTCCACCAAACTGAGTTTCTAGTTCTCCTAAAATAACTTTTTGAGCAGAGGCAATATCTCCTAACTCAGTAAAGCTTTTAATCTGAGCTTTTTGATTATCTGTTAATTGAACACCTACTCTAGATAATGCACTAATTCCAGTAATAGGATCATTTAAAGCCTTACCTAATTGAATAGTAGCACTTTGTAGGTCTTGTCCCATAGCTGTAGACATATTAAGAATAGTCTCAGTTGCTTTAGGAAAAACATCTTCTCCAACTTTAGTAAAAGTAAGTAATAAGCTTTGAGCTTCTATAATAGCCTCATCTCCAAAACTTGTCACTTCTTGTAAACCACTTGCCATTTTTTTTAATTCATTAGCAGTTACTCCAGCAATTCCTCCTGTAGATTTTAAAACTGCATTTAATTTAGTTTCTGCTTGTTCTTGCCTTCCTGCTAGCTCTATAATTTTTCCAAACCCTCTAATTAATCCAGTAGCTCCAAAATAAGCCGCTGATGCAATCCCTACAGCTTTACCCATTTTAGTAATAGCACTGTCTACCCCTTTTAAACCTTGTTGAGTTTGCTTATGTCCTTTTAAACCAACTTTAATATTTAAGTTTTTATCTGCCATTTTCTTTCTCTGCTTTATTTTTTATAGCTAAACTCATTTCATTTTTAATAATATTAAACATGGTTAGCTTATCTGCATTTGTTTCATTTAAAGTTCTCCCTAGTGGAATGTTATAATCAGTGACATAGTGATATTCATTAATCAAGTTAAAATGCTCATCATTAACAATATAAGCAGGATTAGCAAATAGTGGGAGAAGATAGAATAATTGCTGACCAATACTGTAATCATCTTTCGTTGCAATAAGTTTAATCTCTTTCCAAATATCATCAACTGTTATAAAATCCTTTTTTTGCTTTGTTATAGGGGATTGAGCAGAATATGGTAATATAAGCTGATCATGAGGTTTTTTATTAAAAACCCAATACCAAACAGTATAGCTTAATCCCCATTTTCTTTTTTTGATGAATCACTCAAACCCAAATAATTCATTAAACATTTAGTCAATAACTTTAATTGAAAATCATAATCATATTTTTTTAAATCTTCTTCTGGATTATTAAAAGCTATTTCTGCAACATTACCTAATAGAATATTAAAGTCTTTCTGCTTTACTTTTTCAGTTCCATTCTTATAGACATCTGCAAACTCTCCCTGCAATCCTAATTTATCTTTATATGATAAGTCTTTAACTAAAATAGTTTTTTTATCTACTTTTATTTCCATATTTTAGCAAGTCACTTCAATTAAATCAGCACTAGAGCCTATTCCAGCACCTACAGCTTTAACTGTTATGTCTAGCATCATAACACTACCTTCATTAAAAGCAACATCTGTTATTATAGACTTAGGCATCTGAAATTCAAACGCACCATCACCGGGGTCATTATCTGATCCCATCAATGTTATACCTTTACTAGTTGCAGTTGTTTGACCATTAAAAGCCTCAAACATGCCAACAAAATTAGTGTCATAAACTACACTAAAATTAGCTGTGGCAGATACTTCTCCAGATCGTGTTGCAACCTCAAAACCTCCAGCGGATATTCCACTAAAAACAACTGGATTAGTTAAGTCTAAAGAAAATGAACTTAAAACTGCATTAGCTGTTCCAGCTATAATTCTGTCATCAGCATCCCAACTACTCATATAGTAGTTATTCGCTGTTATAGCTGTATCTATAGTTGTAGTTGCATCTGTTAAATCTTCTACAACACTTCCAGATTGAAATGTAGCTGAAAATTTAATCCTTCCACCTTCTGTGCCAGCATCTCCAGAAAAACTTAAAGCTGTGCATAAGCAGTCTTTAAAAGTTAAATCTGCATCAGTTCCATAAGCTGATTTAAAAACTATAGTTAAAATTTGATTTGCTGTTGTTGTTGTCCCAGATTTATAGCTTGCTGTGGCTAAATTACTAGCTAAAACATAAGGAACTGAGGCATCTAAACAAAAGTGGCTCAATAATAAATCAAGTCCTTCTGTTGTAGCTGTTCCACTTACGCTAAATTCTTTTACACTTTGTGTTATTGATTGATGAAAATCAGTTTCCTGTAAAACTCTTGATCCACTTCTAACATCTAGAGCTTGTACCACTCCTAATGTTGGAGACCCTATAGAATCTACATCTAATGCAATAAAAGAATTGCCACCAGCACCATTGGCAGTGCCATAAGCATCTTGTTCTGCTATTAAAAATGAAAACCCTTTAGGATCGTATGCTGTTCCAGATACTGCCATTTCTGACTCCTTATTTTATATAATTATTGTGCTTCAAAAGTCTGCACAGTTAAAGTTATTAATGCTCTCATTTTACCCTCTTCTTCGTCTTTTTGATATTCAATAGAATCAACTTGACCCCCAAAATAATCATTGTTGTCTCGTGCATTATTGTCTGGAGCAAATAATCTTTTAATATGCTCTGCAATATTTGAAACTTGTTTAAAATTCTTTATATTAATCTCTCCACCTAAATTAACCTCATAAACAATAGATAAAGTAACTTGCCTCTGTTGTCCACTTGCAAAAGTCTCTACTAAATCATCAGCTAATGGACTTATAACAATACTAGATGATCCTTTGTGGCTATCCATATAAACTGGTATAGAAAGCTCTCCTCCGATTGTTTTCCTCATATTAGATAAGACCTTATCATAGATAATATTTGTATAATCAACAGGCATTAAATTCTTCCTACTCTTCCATATTTAACAGGCTGTGTTCTGGTCGCTATTCTTGGGTTTGTTTCTAACTCCCATTCATCGTTAGTTGTATAGACCCCATCAGAGGCTAAAATTTCCATGTTATTGCCCGCTATATCCCAATTCCCACTTAGTATCTCAGTATCAATTATTTTGTTTAATTTTAAGCCATTATCAGCTTTACCATAAACATCAAAAGTAATACTAGATGCAGAGCCATAAGAAAGTGTGCCTCCAGAGGTTATTTTAATTTTTAGCTTGTCCCATTGTGTAGGAACTCCCCTAACATCAATAATAGAACCAGTAGTATTTGCATGTATTGAAATCTCTTTAATAACCCCAGTTAATTTTTCGCTGGTTTCATCTTGATATAAAACTATGCTTCCATTTCTAACTTTGTCTAGGTCTCCAGTCCCTTCATCATTAGTGACTCTAGCTTTTAACTCATTAGCTTTCTCTAAATCATAGGGACTAATAAGGTAATAACAAGCCATAGCCGCTGTAGATAAAACAACAACCTCTGGAAAATCATGCCCAGTTGCAGATGCTGTAGAAACTCCCTTTCTTTTGTAAATAGGAACTCCAGCAACAGACCTAACATAATCACTAGCTCTACTTATAGCAGTATCAATATGTGTACTAAAATCAATTCCACTTTCAACAATAGATGAGTTAAGAGTGTTTGCTGATCCTCCTTGTTGATATAGTTCTAGTAAGTCTGTAGTAGAATTATATTTATATTCATTATCTGCATTAGGTGTATCAGTCACTAAAGTCATTTCAACCCCATCTACATAACATTGATCTATTGTTCCAGAATCGTATAAATAAAACAAATGAGTTGTCCCACTAGCAACCCAGTTACTAGGTAAAATTCTTTTAGAGTCATACTGATCTATATTAGGAACTAAAAATCTAAGGTCTGCACTGTCGCAGTATGTAAATTCACTCATGCTTTTGCCTCTGGTATTGTCATATTATCAATGCTAACTATTTCTAGCTCTAAACTTTTAATTTTATTTATTAATTCTAATAGCATCTCTTTCTCCTCATAGCATTGATTATCTATAATTATATTTGTTACATCTAAATGCTCTGCAATCTGCTTACATCTAGCTATGACCTCAAAAGCATTAAAGTCTGAGTCTAATGTGTCTATTTCTGTGATCTTTTCCATGTTAAATAATCTGCCGCTTCATGTGGGTCAAAAATTGTTGTTATTAATCTATTATCATCATCTGCATATTTAGGATCAATAATTGTAACTGGACAATTAAATATATTCTTATCATCAAGTCCATTCTTATTAGCATATTCATCCATCCTTTTAAAACTTGCTACCTGTAACGCATGAGAAATTAACCCAGAACTGGGGTCTTTTAAAACTTGATACCCAGAAACATGAATATGACCAGCAGTTAAAATATGATCTCTCCATCCCATTTGTATTGCTTTACTAATTGCATGAGCGGTATTCCACATTGAATTACCTTTAAATTGATGCCTAGCATTTATCCTAATTTGGTTTTTATTAGGAAATTTTAAATTAATTCTTACTCCATGATTTGAATAGACAGTTTCACTATTTCTAATAATAAACTCTAGTGGGTCTCCATCTCCAGACCAGACATCATGATTTCCCCCTACTAAATAAAGCCATTCTAGACTTTTAACAAAATGCTCTGACAACATCCATGATTCTTTAGCAGTTGTAGTTTGATTAGCATATAGTCTAGCTAGTCTACCTATCCAGTTGTTTTGTATGTCCCCTAAATTCCCTGCAAACATTCCCTCTGTTTTATTAATTAAATTTGTAATAGCAAATATTTCAGATAAGTCTGTACCATCATCATCTACATGAGGGTCTCCAAAATGAGCAATTCCTATAGCTCCATCAACATTAATATTTATATTGACTAGCTTTTCATAAAAGTCCCTTTTTTGTTTTACTTTAAACTTTTTTACTCTGTATTTAATCAAGTCCTCAATGTCCATTTCTTTATTAGGAGGAAATTTTTCTTGATTAAAGTCTTTATTATAGATAGTGTTTGTTTTTGTGCTTCTTCTTTTACAATCTAAACAACTATATCTTTGTTTTCCATGTTTAGTTTTTCCATCTCTATGGATTCGCATAGAATTGCAATAAGCACAAGTTAAAATATTATTGTATTTATCAAATAATTTTGATCCTTTTTCTTTTGGCTCTATTTGCATATTTCTAAGAATTTTTCAACAGTACCCTTACCGCTATGAGTATTATAATAAGCTTTCCAGTAATAAGCTTGATCTTTAAGCGTTTTTGGTAATGGCTTAGGGACTCGCCTATAATGCAATCTACACATAATAATGCTAAATGCTATATTAGTAGTTAATAAAAACTCTAGCTCTTCTATATCCGCTCTAGATAAAACAAAATAGTTAAGGTAGCAAATTTTTTCAATTTCGCCTATTAAACTTGGTCTGTATGCTAAATAGTTTTTGCAAATATCTCTAGCTGTAGCTCCCTCCATTTGAAAGAACCCTCTAGCAACTGGTGTTCCTAATTGCATTAAATACTTATACCTAGACTCTACTAATCCAGTATGATAAATTAAGTCTACTGCATTGTCTGAGTAATATTTAGAGTCTAGTCTTTTTAAGACATCTTTAATAACTGTGAGTGTTTGTTTAGTATCTACCATTTTACCTTATTTGCCCAGTAAGCCGCTGAAAGCTTACCTCTTGCAATATTTTTAGCATGCCTAGCTTTAAATGATCTGCGTTTTGCTTTCATTCTTGCTGAGTCACTTTTTTTAGGTTTACCAGCAGTCTTAGCTCCCTGCTGACCAAACCGAATTAATTTAACAGTTGATCCAGATTTAGCTAAGACCATGTGAGATTTAGTTTTATGAGAGGGTGTCCTCTTAGGCTTGTTAAATCCTTTTAGTCCAAATCTTTTTAATCTGGGGTCTCTAGCCATTACTTTTTAGGCTCTTCTAAAATCTTTTTAATCTTATCAATCATTTCATCATCTTTTTTGCTTGGGGTAACCTTAGCAACCATCTTAGCAAACCAAAGAATAGAACCAGCCTTTCCTCTTTTAGTTACTTGTCTATCAACCCATTTAGAAAATAAACTCATTTTAACTCTCCTTCTTTAACATTTTTTTTAACCCATTAAATAAAACATCTAATAAAATATCATCTTTGTCACTAGGAGACATTTTAACTGCTTTTTCTAAAACCATAAAAGCTAACAAAACCCACTCCCAATTATTGCTTAACCATTCCATTTATTTATTCCTTAGATTCTTTATTAATAAAAATATACTTAAAAGAGCCACAATTACCTGTAAAAACTCATGAATACCAGATAGGTGAACTAGGTAATTACTAAAACTTATTGAGGCTATTTTGAGGCTATCCATTATTTATTACTTCCATTCATTCTAGACATAATTCCATCCATTCTTGATAATTGTTTTTCCATGTCTGACATAGCCTCTATAGTTTGCTCATATCTCCGATCTCTTACAGCATCAGATTCATTCCACCTTGAAATTAATTTAATGATCATTCCCTCCATGTTAGCTATAGTCTCAGATTGACCCTTATTCTCTATTTCTAAATTTTTTAATGATTCTTGTTGTGCCTCTGATTTTTTACTTAAAGAAACTACTAAATAAACAAACATTATTCCAACTACTGCAATCATACCCCCTTCTTGATAAATAGCCATAAAATCCATTTATTTCTTTTTCCTTTTCCTCCATGAAAGAGGGTTAATATTTAATTCTTTTTCGTAAAACTTTAATTTATCTTCAAGCTCTTCTAGCTGTGCAGATTCTTCCAACTGATGTTTAGCCATGAGATTGCGAATTTCATCATTAGCCTCCAGCACTTCTTTTTCAAGGCTTGTAATTCTTTCTTGCAAACTGAACCAAGCATATAGAATTGAACCCCCAACAATAAAAACATTAGCCAAAAATTTGAAATTAAAAGATAAAATGAGATTGTCGTCAATAACATTAGAGCGGTAAGACCTAGCAGTCTGTGGCTTTTCATTCATTTATCTCTATGTTATCTTCTTGTGCTTCATCTAAAGCATAACCCATAACAGACCAGCCTTCACAGCTAGTTAATAACATCCCTACAAAGACAAATTTTATAGGGATATTATAACTTGTGGATTGATTACTTTTCTTTTTCTTCTTCATCTTTATCTATGTTTGCTTTTAAAGCATCTAAGAAAGCTTGCTTGCCAAACCTAAGCTGTTGAAGATTAAACTCACTTGAACCTATCTTTCTATCCAAGTCAGCTACATGATTAATCATTACCTTTTGCTCATCACTTAACTCAGACTCTTTATAAGTCTTATCAAATAATGTTACTTCTTGTTCTTTAGGCATTTCTTTTTCTTTTTTTGCCATCATTAACTCCTGTTGTTATTTAAAGTTTTTTAAAGTCTGCAATCGCCTCTGCTAATCCATCACTATACTCTTTAGCTCTAGTCATTTCATCATCATATCTTTTCTTTTCTGATTCAAGTTGAGATAGTGACCATTCACGCTCTTGGTCATCTAGCTTTTCTCCAGTTGATGGATTCCAAGCCTTTTGAACCATAGCTACATAAGCTCTCTTTTCTTCTGCCTCTGCTTTTCTTACTACTACACCATCAGAGTCTTTAACCTCTTTGACAGCTTTTTTAGTTACTACTTCTTTGTTTGCAAAGTCTGCTGTTTTGCCTTTCTTTGCTTTGTATTCTGACCAGTTCATTCTGATTCTCCTATTTAAGTTTGCTTTCTAATTCTGTTACTTTTGCTGATAACTCTTGTACTGCTTTAACTAATACAGATACTAGCTTTCCATCATCCATAGAGTAAAACGATTCTTTTTCATCTATATCTTTTACTATTTCTGGAACAACAGCCTTGACTTCTTGAGCTAAAAAACCAACCATTTTTTTCTTATTATCTTCTAATTCAATTTCACCATCATCATTAAAGCAACCAGATTGTTTATCAAATCTTTTTGGTTTTAACTTTAAAATTTCATCTAACCCATAAGGAATATCCTCTATTGATGATTTTAACCTACTATCTGAATATGTTACCCATTCTACATCTGCGTGACCACTTCCTTCTGCATCAAAAATAAACCTTACAGTATCAGCAGTTGAAATTGATAATATGTTTCCATCAGAACCTACTGCTTCTGCTCCTGTGCTACCATCTTTAACCATAGCATCTATTGCCACCAC
>Ga0098060_1000159_pt1 | contig 32317 bp, 35 predicted proteins | sample 21_taG_FD_77063 | JGI IMG/M metagenome (GOLD analysis project Ga0098060, IMG submission 77063) | Marine viral communities from the Subarctic Pacific Ocean - 21_ETSP_OMZ_AT15319 metaG | ecosystem: Environmental > Aquatic > Marine > Oceanic | place: Pacific Ocean | collected 2015-01-19 | reverse complement strand
GAAGTAATAAAGATTTTGAGATATGGCATGGGGGTTCTCATACCTTTATGAAAAATAGTGGTGGTGATTTAAGGATTCGTGGTGATGTAATTAAGCTTGCAAGAGAAGATAGTAGCGAGAGGTATATTGAATGTAATGTTAATAGTGCTGTACAAATATTTCACAATGGTACTGAAGCACTTAGCACTACCAGCACTGGAATATATGTCGGCGCAGAAAATACAAATTCTACAATTACAACTAACGGTACAAGTGATTTAACTATTTCAACAAACGGTGGAACAGATTCAGGCACGATCAAGATAGAAGATGGTGCAAACCAAAACATCACAGTAGAACCTAATGGGACAGGTGACATATTATTAAATGGTGAAGTAGGTATAGGCTCAATGTCTGGTCAAACCGTTGATAGTGTAGTACACATCAGAGATGCCGAAGCAACCTTAACACTCCAAAGAATTGGTGACACAGGTACGCCGGGTATTACTTTCCAAAGTAATGGCGGTAACGCAAGAGCCAAGATTTATATGGATGGAACTGATGGAACTAACAAAGAAATAGTTTTTGAAAACAAAGTGAATACTACCATGGCAGAAAAATTCAGAGTTACACTAGACGGTGCAAAAGTTACAGGGAATCTTGAAGTTACTGGTGCTGAAGTAGATTTTACTGCACTTCCAACATCTGACCCTAGCGTTGCAGGAAGACTTTGGAACGATTCTAATACAGTTAAAATAAGTGCGGGATAAATACTTTTATAGGGTCGTAAAATGAAACAGAAATTTGAAAACATGTATACATCTGTCGTTGAAAAAGACGAACATAAAATGTCTAAGGAGTATAAAAAACTTTCTCCAAAGATGAAAGATGCTGTTGATTCTATTTTTAAGGTAATGGATTCTAAACCTTCAGATTTCCTAAATAGTTTTGACAAAGTAATAAAAGACGCATCAAAAAAATATAAAGTGCCAGAAAAACAAATTATGGCATACTTTGAAAAAGAAATGCTTTCGATTTAAGGAGTTAGAGGATGGCCTTTGCAACTAGAACATTAAGAGATACTGCTGTAAATGCTGCTGGCGCTGGCGGAACTGTGACTATTTTGGTTAACATCGAAGATGATACAACTGCAAATAACGCTATTCTAGACGCAAGTGCGCTGGCCGGACATGCTAATGGCGCAAAATTAGATATCGCAAGAATTTGGTGGGGACTGGTTCAAGGAACTGCCAATGACGATACAGGACATATAGATATTCAAGAAAAAGGTGCATCAGCTGATGTTGTGCAGATTCGTTTGGCTGGAACAGGACATTACGATGGTACAGCGGGACTTATTAAATCTGCCGCAACAAACACAACTGCAACGTCTGGCGATCATGAAATGACATGTTACGGTACATCTGGATTTGTCTTGATTGAGTTTAAGAAAGACGTTAACTATACTTCTTAGGAGTTATGAAATGCAAGTTGTAAAATTATTTTCTGAAGCCGTTGAAGAAATAGAGTATGTCTGCGAAGAAAAAGAAAGCGGCGATAAGAATTACAAAATTCGTGGCGTTTTTATGCAGGCGGATATTAAGAACAGAAACGGTCGTGTATACCCTATGGAAATTCTAACGAATGAAGTAAATCGGTATAACGAAAAATTCATCAAAGAAAACAGAGCGTATGGTGAACTGGGACATCCTGATGGCCCAACAGTCAACCTTGAGCGCGTCTCCCATATGGTTACATCACTGAAACCAGATGGTAAGAATTTCATTGGTGAGGCAAAGATTTTGAAAACCCCTATGGGAGAAATAGTTAAGAACCTTATGGATGAAGGTGCAAAACTGGGAGTTTCCTCTAGAGGCATGGGAAGTTTAGACCAAAAAAATGGTGCTAACTATGTGAGAGATGATTTCTATTTAGCGACTGCGGCTGATATTGTTGCAGACCCGTCTGCTCCAAACGCTTTTGTAGAAGGTGTTATGGAAGGTAAAGAGTGGGTATGGGATCACGGTGCTTTGGTTGAAGCGCATCTTGCTAAATTGAAAAAGGAATTTGATGTCAAAGAACATAAAAGGCAAACGAATAAAGAAGCGTTAGAGTTTGCTAAATTCCTTAAAATGTTATAATTTATAAATAGTATAAACAAAAAATAAGGAGAAATCCATGTCTGAACTAGATACAACAATTGAGGAGCTTGAGGCTGAAGTTCTAGCTGAACTTGAAGAAGCCAATGGTGCGGATGCTCCTATGAAAAGCGCTGCTCCCGCTGATAAACCTGAGAAGGTTAAAGATGAGGTCAACAAAGAAGAAGACCTTGGTGATAAACCAGAAGCTGCGTCGAAAAGTTCCAAAGAAGTTAGTGGAGATGCACAACAAAAGGGTGAAGGTAAACCTGATGCCCCGATGAAAGTCAAAGAAGCTGCTCATGAAGAAGATGAAGAAGACGACGAAGAAGAAGAAGTTGAAGAAATGAGCAAGAAAGACCTTATGGCTGCCATGCATAAAAAAATGGAAGGTATGAACAAAAAAGACCTTATGGCTACATATTCCATGAATATGGGTATGCATGAAGAAACGGATGACGGCGTTGAAGAAAGAATTTCTGATATTAACGTCAAAGAAGATGTCTCTGCTTTGATTTCTGGAGAAGATCTTTCTGAAGAGTTCAAGATTAAGGCTGCTACAATTTTTGAAGCTGCTGTTAAGTCTAAGATTCGTAGCGAAGTTGTACGGATGGAAGAAAGTTATGCCGTTCAACTTGAAGAAGCCACTGAAGTGGTTAAAGAAAAACTGTCGGAAAAAGTCGATGGTTATCTTTCTTACGTTGTTGAAGAGTGGATGAGAGAAAACGAAATTGCTGTTGAGCGTGGCCTCAAGGGCGAAATCGCTGAAGATTTCATTTCCGGTCTGAAACAACTGTTTGAAGATCACTACATTGACGTTCCTGACGAGAAGTATGACATTCTTGAAGCTCAGTCTGAAAAGATTTCTGAGCTTGAAGAAAAACTCAATACCTCTATTGAAGAGAATGTTGAGAGAAGAAAAGTTGTTGAGTCTCTGACAAGAGATGCAGTTATGCATGAAATGTCTGAGGAACTTACCGTTACTGAAATGGAAAAATTCAAATCTCTGACTGAAGAGTTGGAATTTGTGAGTGAAGAAAGTTTCCGTCAGAAGCTCGACACACTGAAAGAAGGTTATTTCCCCCAAACTGGTGGACAAGAAACTTTCGCGATTGTTGATGGAGATAGTGAAGAACCAGCACAGGACATTGATACGACAGATTCGATTAAAACGTACATGTCGGCAATCAGTCGTACCAAATAGTGCATATTTTATAAATTAACTGTAGAAAAATAAAAGGAGAAACAAAAATGTTTCAAACAGAACATCTACAAGAAAAGTGGCAGCCAGTCCTAGATCATCCTGAACTTCCTAGAATCGATGATAACTATCGCCGTGCCGTCACAACCGTTATTCTTGAAAACCAAGAAAAAGCGTTGATGGAAGACCGTGCTTTCCTTTCGGAAGCCGCTCCTATCAACTCGACTGGTGGTTCCATTTCTAACTGGGATCCCATTCTTATCTCGCTCGTTCGTCGCGCGATGCCTAACCTGATCGCTTATGATATCTGTGGTGTCCAGCCTATGACTGGTCCGACAGGCCTCATTTTCGCGATGCGTGCTTCGTTCCTGTCTTCGGATGGTGCAGAAGCTCTGGTTGACGAAGCTCTGCCTGGTAAGGCTGGTGCTTCTAACCAAAACGCTGCTGGTACAACTGGTGGTGGCGATGTTGGTGCAACAGAAACTAATCCTGCCGTTCTGAACGACAGTCCTTCTGCTGGTACTTACACTTCTGCTACTGGTATGACGACTGCTCAGGGTGAAGCACTGGGTGATACATCCACAAATGCTTTCGCTGAAATGGCGTTCTCCATCGACAAGTCCACGGTTACCGCCGTGACTCGTGCTCTGAAAGCTGAGTACACGATGGAACTGGCTCAAGACCTGAAAGCGATTCATGGTTTGGACGCTGAGACAGAACTTGCGAATATTCTTAGTTCGGAAATTCTTGCTGAAATCAACCGTGAAGTTGTTCGCCGTGTTTATGTTGCTGCCGTCAAAGGTGCCCAGGTTAACACGACGACTGCCGGTATCTTCGACTTGGATACAGACTCCAATGGTCGTTGGTCGGTTGAGAAGTTCAAAGGTCTGATGTTCGGTATCGAGCGTGATGCAAATGCGATTGGTCAACAGACTCGTCGTGGTAAAGGTAACATGCTGATGTGTTCTGCTGACGTTGCGTCTGCATTGCAAATGGCTGGTATCCTTGACTACACGCCTGCTCTGAGCAACAACCTGAACGTGGATGACACAACTACGACATTTGCTGGTGTCCTGAACGGTCGCTACAAAGTCTATGTTGACCCGTATGCCGCTAACGTTGCTGCTTCGCAGTATTATGTTGTTGGTTACAAGGGTACGTCCCCGTATGACGCTGGTATGTTCTACTGCCCGTATGTTCCGTTGCAAATGGTTCGTGCGGTTGGTGAAAACACCTTCCAGCCGAAGATCGGGTTCAAGACTCGTTACGGTATGGCTGCTAACCCGTTTGCCCAGACTTCTGGTGCAGTTGCTGCGGGTGACACGCAGAACACTGATGCCTCGATTGATGATGGCGTCAATGTTTACTACCGTCGCGTTAAGGTTACAAACCTGATGTAAGACCCTTTCCACGACAGAAAAAGTAAAATAGTCGTGGACCTTCAGGGGGCGCAGTTTGCGCCCCCTTTTTTTTATCTTATAAATACTAGTATGGCAACAAGTTATGCACTATCAAGACAACCAGATGTGTTGGATTATGCAAGTCCAACACAGTTTAGTTTTGTAATCAATCAACTACCAAAGGTGCAGTTTTTTACTACAGCTTGCAGTTTGCCAGGTATTACTCTGGGAACGACAACTTTTCCTACCAGATTTACACAAGTTCCAATTCAAGGTGATAATGTAACATTTGAAAGTTTCAGTTTATCCTTTATTGTTGATGAACATCTTGAAAACTATTTGTCTCTTCACGATTGGATAACTGGAGCTGGTTTTCCAAAATCCACGGAGCAGTTTCAAACCTTCAGAGACGAAACCTCAGAAACGTCAGATTTGGGTTATCAAAAATCAGGAACAAGAACTAGTATGGTTACAAAGTCAGATAGAAATATGACTTCTGACTCAACACTAACAATACTAACTAACAAAAATAATCCCATTGTTGAAGTTAGATTTCGCGATATGTTTCCTACCACATTGAGTGCACTTAATTATGACCAGAGTGCAACAGACGTTGATTATATGAAAGCAAATGCAACTTTTGAATATCAATTATATGAGATAATAAAACTTTAGGATGATACATGGATAAATTGAGTGAGCTCGCAGCCGAGGCTAAGCGGGATTTAGATATTGATGATACCTTTGAAAATTTACACCAAGAATCATATAAAAACCAAAGAATTCGACCCAAGTGGAATGAGTACAAAGCAAAGTACAAACTTCTAATATTTCAGTTAAAAGCTGACCATCGCAGACTATACTTAGACAAGTGGGAATACTACGCGGGTAAATCTGACCCGAAAACTTATTCCGAAAAACCGTTTGACATGAAAGTTCTCAAGACAGACCTTGACATGTATATCAATGCAGACGAAGAAACTATTGAAAGTGAAAAGAAGATTGAGTATTACAAAACAATACTTGGTCTTATTGAAGATACACTAAAAAGTATAGAGCAGAGAGGTTGGGATATTAAGAACGCCCAACAACAGCAGATACATTTGGCTGGGGGTTTCTAATGATTTTAAATGGAGTAGAATTATGATTGAATTAAACTATGCATTGAACACATTATTTTTTGTAATATCTGGTGCAATGGTCATGTGGATGGCTGCTGGATTTACTGCACTTGAAGCAGGGTCAGTTAGAACAAAAAATGTAACAGAAATTTTAACTAAAAATGTCGCACTATTTTCAGTGTCGTCTATCGCATTTTTATTTGCTGGTTATGGAATAATGTATGGATGGAATGAACCAGAAAAACATTCTATGTATGCAGATTTCTTTTTTCAAATGGTATTTGTTGCTACTGCAATGTCTGTAGTATCTGGTGCTGTTGCAGAAAGAAAGAAACTATGGTCGTTTCTAATATTTGCCACATTATTTACAGCAGTGATATATCCATTAGTAGGTTCTTGGACTTGGGGTGGCGGTTTCCTTAGTCAACAAGGTTTCTTTGATTTTGCTGGTTCTGGTATTGTACATATGGCAGGTGCAGCTGCAGCTCTTGCGTCTGTTATTATGATTGGGCCGCGACAAGGAAAATATGATGAAAATGGTAAACCACAAAATATTCCTGGCTCCAATATGCCTCTAGTTGCATTGGGTACTTTGATTTTATGGTTAGGGTGGTTCTTTTTCAATGGTGGTTCTCAACTAGCATTTTCTACAATTGATGATGCCAAAGCAGTTGGTAAGATATTCGTTAATACTAACATGGCTGCAGCTGGTGGTCTACTTGCGGCAATGGTCATGTCTAAAATCTGGACAAAGAAAGCAATTCTTAATGTGACATTGAATGGTGCGTTGGCAGGATTAGTAGTTATTACTGCTGACCCATATACACCAAGTCCAGAGATGGCGGTGTTATATGGTGTGTTAGGTGGATCAATAATTCCCTACTCAATGAGCGTATTTGAAAAATGGGGTATTGATGATCCAGTAGGTGCGATTTCCGTTCATGGTATTGCTGGTATTATTGGTCTATTGTTAGTTCCTATCTTTAATTCAGATGCAACCCTACAAACTCAAGTATTAGGTATATTTGTTATTGGTTTATTTGTATTCATAACTTCTATTGTTGCTTGGTGGATATTACATAAAACCATAGGTATTCGTGTAGGCGAAGAAGAAGAGCTTAGTGGTTCTGATATGTGGGAAGGAACAGGGAGTGCGTATCCAGAGTTTATGGAAGATGGGCTGCAAACTCTTATCAAAAAAAGAAAGTGAAAAAATAATTGGAAATGCGGGAGGTTTTTGATGAATGATGTTGATGTGAAAGTTGATGAGTATAGTTGTTTTCCCACAATGATTTACAAGTTTGAAGCAGACTTGTCTGACTATTATGATGGTATGCTAGAATACATTAAGACACAACCAATGGAACTGGATGGTATGATTCAGACCAAAGATAATTTGTACACTTTGGAAACATTCGAGCCACTGACAGAAGTTGTTCGTCATACCACAGGAAATATTCTCAAAAATCTACAGTATGATGATTACAAAGAAATTGAAATCACGAGCATGTGGGGTAACCATATGCAAGAGGGTAGATCACATCCACCACATACACATTCTAATAATGTCATGTCTGGTGTGTATTACATTGAAAGTTCAAAAGATGCATCTCCCATACAATTCTTTGACCCAAAACCACAAGCAAGTGTGTTGAAACCAAAAGGAATTGCCACCTGGCAAAATTCTTCTATGTTACAGTTTAACTCTGATGTTGGGACAGGATTAGTTTTTCCTTCATGGTTACAACATTGGGTTCCGCCTACTTCGGCAGCAAGAACAAGCATCTCTTGGAATTGCATTATTAGAGGTGACTATGGTTCTAGAGAAGAATACCAGTATGCTTATCTCTAAGAAGGATGAAGTACATCTTGTATTATCAGATGTTGAACCAGCTATCGCAGCAGAACTAAACGACTTCTTTACTTTTGAAGTACCAGGGTTTAAGTTTATGCCTGCATATCGTAGTCGTATGTGGGATGGTAAAATTCGTTTATTCAACATACATACAGGAGAAATTTATGTTGGACTTTTACCTTACATAGAAGAGTATCTGCAAAACTCAAATGTAGAGTTTGCACTTGAAAAGGGTGTGATAAGTAAAAGGCCTATCTCAAGAAAAAATGTTGAGGGTTTTGTAGAATCACTAAAGCCTACTCTTGGTGGTAAAAGAATCTCACTAAGAGATTATCAGATTAATGCTGTTGCACATGCGATTGCATCAAACCGAGCTCTTCTCATTTCACCTACTGCATCTGGTAAGTCACTTATCATATATTCTCTTGTTCGTTACTATCACATCAAGAAACTGAAAACACTTATACTGGTTCCTACTACTTCACTAGTAGAACAAATGTATAAAGACTTTGAGGATTATGGTTGGAATGCAGAAACCTATTGTCAAAAAATTTATCAGGGACACGACAGAAACATAACCAAGGATGTGGTTATATCAACATGGCAGTCATTGCATAGAATGCCACCAAGATATTTCAAACAATTTGGTTGTGTGATAGGTGATGAAGCTCATTTGTTCAAAGCAAAGTCTCTCACTGGTATCATGACAAAACTAAACAAGTGTAAATATAGATTTGGTCTGACAGGAACATTGGATGATACTCAGACACATCGTCTTGTTCTAGAGGGGTTATTTGGAAAATCTAAATATGTTATAACCACTAAAGATCTTATTGATAATAAGACATTGGCTAACTTAGATATTAATTGCATTGTGTTGCAACATTCTTCTGAAGACAGTCAAAAAGTAAGAGATTTTGATTATGCACAAGAACTGGAATTTATCATCACAAAACCTGAAAGGAATGATTTTCTTATTAATCTTATGGGGCAGCTCAATGGTAACACACTATGTCTTTTTCTATTCGTAGAAAAACATGGTCAGGTTTTGTATGATTTGTTAAAGGATAAATATAAAGACAAACCAATATTCTTTGTATATGGTGGTGTGAATACAGAGACAAGAGAAGAAATTAGAGAGATAATTGAAAATGAAAAAAATGCAATCATTGTTGCGAGCTATGGCACATTTAGCACTGGTATCAACATTCGCAATATCCACAACATCGTGTTCTCTTCACCATCCAAGTCTAAAATCAGAGTCTTGCAGTCAATCGGCAGAGGCCTGCGAAAGACTGACACTAAAAGTACCATTCGATTATTCGATGTTGCCGACGACCTCAACGTCACTGATACTAAAGTCAATTTTTCATTAAGACATTTTTACGAACGCCTTAAGATATACAAGAGCCAACAATTCAACTATAAAGTCAATAGGGTTAAACTATGAAAGAATCAGTTACAATTCTAAAATTGACCAATGGTGAGAGTATTATAGGAAAAATAGTAGAATCTGAAGATTTTTTTAATGACACACAAAAAACTATAGATATATCTTTGCCATTAAAATTTATGCTCAGACCAAAGGCGACAGAGAATGGGTTTGCTGAATCTTTAAGCTTATCGCCTTGGATTCATCCATTAACAGATGAAGAGTACATAACTATAAATTCTCACAATGTCGTGATGTCAGCATTAGCATCGCGTGACCTTGCAAATTACTATAGTCATTGTGTTGACCAATTTAATATCGCAAAAGAGAGTTTGCTTCATGAAGTAGATGAACCCACAGATGAAGAATTAGATGAGATTGAAGAAGAGGAACTTAAGGAAATAATAAAGAATATAAAACCAGATAAAACTATTCATTAACCGCCCCACATAGGCTATTATAGGTATTCTGAAGCTGTCTGTCAAGTGTTTTTTTATAATTATCGTAATTATATTGACACAATTATATCTTTGTGGTATATTGTATCATTAAAGGAGATAAAACGTGACTAAGAAAAAAAGTGTTCATTATGTGGACAATAAAAAGTTTCTTGAAGCCATGATAGAGTGGAAAGAAAAGTGTGCGATGGCAGAAGAGGCAGATGACCTTACACCACCTCTAACAAATTATATTGGTGAGTGTTTTCTAAAAATTGCAACTCATTTATCCTATCGACCAAATTTCATTAACTATTCATATCGTGATGAAATGATATCTGATGGCATTCAGAATTGTTTGCAGTATGCATATAATTTTGACCCAGAAAAATCTAAAAATCCATTTGCATATTTTACCCAGATAATCTACTATGCTTTCATCAGACGTATACAAGTCGAAAAGAAACAGGTGCATGTTAAAAACAAGATGATTGAAAAACAGAGTTATGAATCTTTCGTAACAATGGAAGGTGATGACACTGTGTATAATATTGACCTTCCATATGATGTTTTATTGAATCGTATGGGTCCGAATGGAGAAGTATACGAGCCTAAGAAAAAAGAAGTTAAATCTAAGAAAGGACTAGAAGTCTTCATGGAGAAAGACGCTTGAAAATTGCATTGATTACGGACACTCACTTCGGTGCACGTAATGATAGCCTTGCATTTAATGATTACTTCTTTGAGTTCTATGAGAAAATTTTCTTTCCTTATCTCAAAGACAACAACATAACCACTGTTGTTCATCTCGGTGATGTGATGGACAGAAGAAAGTTCGTATCATATAGAATCGCAAAGGATTTTCGTGAAAGGTTTGTGGACCAATTTACGGGCATTGATTTTCATATGATTGTCGGTAATCATGACACCTATTACAAGAACACCAACTCGGTTAATTCTCTGCAAGAACTGGTGGATGGTAAACACAGTAATATTACAGTGTATCCAGAAACTACCGAAGCAGATTTTGACGGGTGTAAGATATTGTTTGTGCCTTGGATTAATAGTGAGAATATGTCTAGCACTATGAAGATGTTAAAAACATCCACTGCACAAATCTGTATGGGCCATTTGGAGTTGAATGGTTTTGAAATGCAGAAAGGATTTTTTATGGATCATGGTTGGGATAAAAATGAATTCAACCGTTTTGATATGGTAATGAGTGGACACTATCATCACAAGTCTGACGATGGCCATGTGTATTATCTTGGCACGCCATATGAAATCTATTGGAATGATTGGGGTGACCCAAAAGGCTTTCATGTGTTTGATACAGAAACAAGACAACTAGAACGTATCGTAAATCCCTTGACAATATACTCTAAAATATATTATGATGATAGTGCAAAGATGAATGATGACATGACACGATACAAGGATAAGTATGTCAAACTGATTGTGGTCAACAAGAAAGACCTTTACCAGTTTGATAAGTTTGTTGATAAGCTCTTACAGGCTGATTGTCACGAGGTTAAGATTGTAGAAGACTTTTCAGAGTTAGATGCGAACAATGTGTCGGATGATATTGTTGAGAACACTGAGGACACTATGACACTGCTTGAGCGGTATATTGACGAGCTAGATGTGACATTGAGTAAAGATAGGTTGAAGAACACTATGAGGACTCTATACACTGAGGCACAGGACTTAGAGATTTGATAAATTTTGAGACGGTTCGCTGGAAGAATTTCTTATCAACCGGCAACCAATTTACTGAGATAGAACTAAACAAAGATTCTACCACATTGATTATTGGTGAAAATGGTGCAGGTAAGTCTACCATTCTTGATGCACTTTGTTTTGGTTTGTTCGGTAAACCATTTCGTGGCATCAATAAGCCACAACTTCTTAACACTGTAAATGCTAGTGCGTGTATCGTTGAGGTAGAGTTTTCTATCGGTGCCAAGAAAATAAAAGTCATTCGTGGTATTAAACCTGCCGTGTTTGAGATATACATCAATGGTAAGATGTATAACCAAGATGCAAACTCTCGTGACTATCAAAAGTATCTGGAACAACAAATCCTTAAACTGAACTATCGCAGTTTTACTCAGGTTGTAATTCTGGGTAGTTCTACCTTTGTTCCTTTTATGCAGTTGAAGGCTAGGCATCGTCGTGAAGTGGTAGAAGAGATTCTTGATATTCAGATTTTCTCTTTGATGAATATGCTTCTCAAACAGAAACTAAAAACGATAGACGATGACTTTAAAGATGTTGAATATAAGATTGCTCTATCATCTGAAAAAATTGAACTGAAAGAAAAGTATATTGAAGACATAAAAGAGAACAAGAGAAAGTTACTGACAGAGAAAAAATCTTCTATCACCAAGAACGAGAAAGAGATTGCCAAGAAGTCACAGATTATTGATTCTCTAAACAAGAAAAATGAGTTAAGTGCGCTTAGTATATCTGACTCAACTAAAATAAAATCAAAATTTGACAAACTGAGAGATATACAATCAACACTGAGAGAGAAACATAGAGCACATTCTAAGTTGGTTACATTCTTTGAAGACAACACTGATTGTCCTACTTGTCAGCAACATATTGATGAAGAGTTTAAGTTTGATATGCTTGATAAAAAGAGAGCAGATGCAGACAAGGTTAGTTTTGGTTTGAATGAGTTGAAAGAAGAGATAGATTCCACTAAAATCAAGATGAATGAAATCAATGTCGTTGTTGATAATATACAGAAAAATTCTGTGGAGGTTGCAAAGGAAAATAGTTCAATCACTCAGCTGGAAAAATTCAATAGCACTTTACAGACAGAGATTGAACATTTAGAAACAGGACATATTGAGAAGGCTGATTATAGAGACTTGGAGAAACTGAAAGAAGAGTTGCAAGTCTTTGTAGATAGAAAGTCAAAACTGAGAGAAGACAAAACATACGCAGAGGCATCAAAGAATATGCTGCAAGATACTGGTATCAAGACAAAGATTATCAAGCAGTATCTGCCTATTATGAATCGGTTAATCAATACCTACTTGACATCTATGGAGTTCTATGTTAACTTCACTTTGGATGAAAGTTTTGAAGAAACTATCAAGTCAAGATATAGAGATGACTTTTCTTATTCGTCTTTCAGTGAGGGTGAGAAGATGCGTATTGACCTTGCATTGCTTTTTACTTGGAGAGCCGTTGCAAAGATGAAGAATAGCACAAACACAAATCTGTTGATACTGGATGAAATATTTGATAGTTCTTTGGATAATTCTGGCACAGATGAGTTCCTAAAGATTCTAAATACTTTAGGAGATGAGAATGTATTTGTAATTAGTCATAAACAAGATGCACTTGCCGACAAGTTTAGAAACACAATCAAATTTGAGAAAGTGAAAAACTTTAGTCATGTTGTTGTTTGAATTGGAGGAACAAAAATTCAGTAGCATAGAGAGATAAGGAGGGTGATAATGTCACTTCTATATGCATTGATGATGCAGTACCGAGCCGATATTGAGAAAGCAAAGGCAAACATAGGTGTATATTTAAAAAATCCTGTTGGTATTGGGGAGCACGCAGACTTAGTTTCTGCCGTAGATAGCCAAGTAGAAATTATCGCTCACGCAGAAGATAAAATTATGGTTATTGACAAACATTTTACGGATTCAGAATGAATATTTTTACAGAACATCCATATCGCAATGGCGAAACCTATTTTCAGCATATGAAAACTGCTCTTAGTTTTGCAGGAACATTTTTGTTTTTGACTTTCACGGCAGTAACTCATGCGGTGCTACCTTTTTTGTTTGTCAATACTGGTAGTGACACGATAAAGAGATTGCACATGAATATGAAAGGAAGAACTAAGTGATATGTGGATATTGCAATAAACCCATAAACACAACAATAAAATACTACTTTGACGAAAGATTCTTTGTTAAGAACAGCAATAGACAAATACCATTTTGTAATGTTGAGTGTTCTACAAAGTGGATGACAAGAGAAAAACATTATGATATTAAAACTTCTGGATCCTAAAGATCCGAAACTTAGAATTCCCTGTGAACCTGTTGGTGATGATGTTGACAGAGTTCTACTGAAAACCAATCTACTTGAGACTATGGCAAATCACAATGGTTTGGGTTTGTCTGCAAATCAATGTGGTCTTATGCACCAAGCATTTGCTGCGTATATTGATTGGCCAGATAGAGTCAAGACCGTTTGTTTTAATCCAGAAATAGTGTGGAGCAGTGAAGAAACCTCTTACATAGAAGAAGGTTGTTTGACTTATCCGGGCCTATATCTAAAGATTCGCAGACCAGTAGAGATAAAGGTGACATATGAAAATGTTGATGGTAGTGTCTCAAAACAAGACCTCAAAGATCTGGAGGCTAGAATATTTCAACATGAATATGATCATATGAATGGTAGTGATTTTACAAAGAGGGTAAGTCCTCTTGTTCTTCAAAGAGCAAAGAAAAGACTTGTAAGTAACATTAAGAAAAACTTGAGAAGATATGGGAACATGTAATGGTTATACGAATTGAAAATGCAGTGCCTCCAATGATTTTGGAGTATTTGAAAACTTGTGTGCAGAACGAAGAACGATGGAATTATTCTTATCCAAAAGGTGCAGTCTTTGAAAAGAAGCACCCTAAACTAACCATCTATGATGGTAGTGATATCCCTGGCGCAAAATTTCTAGAAGGTATGGCGCACATGGTTCTTCTTATGGTATACAACAAAGCACTCAAAGATGGACTAGATGTATTTCAACCTACAATGCTCTGGTGTGGTGCATCAATTAAAGACAAACACAGAAAAGACAATATCCACACAGACCACGAGAAAGATGTGCCGAAGGACATGAAGGTTCTAAAAATTCTTGGTCTATTACACGCAGAATGGTCAGAAGATAATGGCGGCCATTTTCTACATGATGGAGAGGCACACAAAATGGTGCCTGGCACATTTCTAGTTTTCGACCCACTTAAAGAACATGCAGCCACTGATATCTTTACAGAGAAAAAAAGAATTGCTCTTGATTACACAGTTCTTGCAAAAACCTCTTGACAGAATGTGAATCATTGTGATATGATGTATAAAGTTTAGTGAAAAGAGTTAAATCGTATATATAGTTTAGGAGTTTTGATTGGTTCTCCTGATGTCGAACAAAACCAATTAGTTAATTGTATTGCCTTCGGGGATACAAAAAAGTAATCTTGCTTATTAAAGGAGAAAAAAAATGGTTACAAGTAAAGCACTAAGTCTATTTGAAAATTTCAATCAAATTACACCCTATGCAGTTGGTTTTGATCGTATGTTTGATCAACTATCAAACTATACCAATAACAACAGAGCTTCTACGGGGTTCCCGCCATACAACATCCGAAAAGGAGGTGAATATACCTATGTCATTGAAATGGCTGTGGCTGGATTTGGTAAAAAAGATATTGAAGTTGAGGTTGAAGATAGCACTCTTACTGTTCGTTCAGTTAAAGAAAACGATAAGTCTGATGATGACATTTATCGTGGTATTTCCTACCGTAAATTTGATCGTAAATTTACACTCGCTGATGACATTGTTGTTAACAGTGCTGAACTTGAGAATGGTATGCTCACAATCACACTGGAACGTGTGGTTCCAGAGCACAAGAAGCCTCGTCTTGTTGAGGTAAAGTAAATTGAAAATGGGGGTGGCTTAGTGTCACCCCCATTTTGTGTGAGGATATAATATGGGTTTGAAAATACAAGATGGCAACATTGCAGATTTTGGTATTGATGCCATGACTGATGATGGTGTCAAAGAGTTGACTTCTGCTAAAAGTCTATTTACGGTAGACAATTATAATGCAATGCTGGAAAGAGCAGTTATGCCTGGAGATGATTCCAGTGTAAACACTGAAGATTTGAGAGAAAAAACTATGAGTGAAGAAAAAGATTATGAGATTTTTTATAACGATGAAGGTGTAAAAAAGGTCAGGACAACCGGTGGTAATACTTATCCAGAAGGTTCGACCGAGTATGCTAAAATCGTTGGTGAAGCAACTTCTGAACAGAATCAAGGTTTGGAAATTGCGATGCGACCTATTTTGAACTTCAATATACTTAGAGTGGAGTTTCCACAAGAGATTATTGATGAATTGAATCAACACATTGATGATGATATTATTCCTAACAGCAAAAGTTTTGCTGATGGTTTGGTTGGTCAACTGAAAGAGGATGAACGCTCTGCTCAGTTGGATTTTCCTTTTGATACTGATGTTGGTAAGCAACTTGAAGTTGTATTCAATCAGATTGGCACAACATATCTTAAGAAGGGATATGACCGTGATGCCACAGCTGAAGTAATGCAGTGTTGGACCAACCATGCATATGCTGGTGATTACAATCCTTTTCATGATCATGGTGTAAGAACTGTGGCTGGATTGTCTGGTTTTCTATGGTTGAAGGTTCCCCAGTGTATTCAGGATACGCCGGATGTTCCTAAGATTAACAATGCTTCTGGTGGTGTTGATGGTTGGACACATCTATGTTGGGGCACTAATAGTATGCGTGACTTGATGCAGTTGCGACCACAGACAGAAGATTATGTGAAGCCGATTGCAGGAACGATGTTGGTGTTCCCGCAATGGTTGAAGCATCAGGTATTACCTTTCTTTGGTGAGGGTGAAAGACGTTCTATTGCGATGAACTGGAATGTTCATGATAGTGAAGAAGAGCGTAAGAAGTATATGTCTGACCGTGAGGCAGAACTATATGATGCAAAGAAGGCTTCTGATGGTGAATGATGTAAAATTGACACAAAGGCCGCCGCCGGTTTACAAATATGATGAAGATCGTTTGATCTCTGATTTGAAAGATTATATTGATGATACTTACGACCAACACTACAGTCAAAATAATTTTCAGGCTACAGAGTTTATTATGGACAGTGGCCACGGTGAAGGTTTCTGTATCGGTAACATTATGAAGTATGCACAACGATATGGAAAGAAAAATGGCAAGGACAGAAAAGACTTGCTAAAGGTTATTCATTATGGTATACTGGCATTACACAATCATGATAAAGAATGTGATAATGAACGGGAAAGTAATGTTCACTATCCTGTGAAATATGAATATACTTAGAGAGAATATATTATGAAATTAAGTGATGAAACAGTATCTGTGTTGAAGAACTATTCTACTATCAACCAGAACCTAATGATTAAATCTGGCCAGGCGTTGACCACAATGTCTGCAATGAAAAATATTGTGGCCAAGTCAACCGTGACAGAAAACTTTGAAAGAGATATTGCAATCTATGATTTGAATGAATTTCTTTCTAGCATGTCTTTGTTTACTACACCAGAGATGGATTTTCAGAATGACTTTGTAGTTATGCGTTCTGAAGGTTCAAATAGTAGTTTGAAGTATTGGTATTCTGATCCGTCAGTTGTTACTAGTGTGACAAAAGATATTACGATGCCAGAATGTGAAGTTAAGTTTTCTCTTTCCAGTGATATCCTTTCTAATGTTCAGAAAGCTGCAGCAGTTATTGGTGCACCTGATATGGTGTTGGAAAGTGGTAGTTTGCGTGTCACTGATAAAAAGAATGACACTGCTAATGCTTATTCAACTGAGGTTGTGAATGGAACTGATGGCATGGATTATAAGTTTTGGTTCAAGGTTGAAAATCTAAAACTTCTGCCCGGAACTTATGATGTAAGTGTATCTTCAAAACGGATTAGTCACTTCAAAAATACAAATGTAGATATTGAATATTTTATAGCTCTTGAACCAGAATCATATTTTAATTCTGATTCTTAAAAGGAGTTTTTGTTATGGATGAATTTCTGTGGGTCGAAAAATATCGACCAAAGAATCTTGACGCATGTGTATTACCGACTAACCTGAAAAACACTTTGAAAGAGTTTGTGGCAAATGGTAATGTTCCTAATGTCACATTTGCTGGTGGTCCTGGCATTGGAAAGACCACCGCTGCAAAGGCACTTCTTAATGAACTGGATTTATCTTATATGATGATTAACGGTTCAGAAGAATCCGGTATTGATGTTTTGAGAAACAAGGTTAAGAACTTTGCCTCTACTGTATCTCTTCATGGTGGTCGTAAGTATCTCATTCTTGATGAGGCAGACTATCTGAATCCACAATCCACGCAGCCCGCGTTGCGTGGGTTTATTGAAGAGTTCAGTTCTAACTGTGGGTTTATTCTAACCTGTAATTATGTCAATCGTATCATACCGGCATTGATATCTAGATGTCCAACGTATGATTTCTCAATACCTAAAGCAGAGAAACAACGACTTGCTCATGATTTTTATCAGAATGCTCTAAACATTTTGGAATCAGAAGATGTTCAGTTTGACCCCAAGGCTGTGTCTGGAATTGTTCTAAGACATTTTCCTGACTGGCGTAGAGTTTTGAATGAACTTCAGAGATATTCTGTCTCTGGAAAAATTGATGCTGGCATTCTTGTTGATATGAAGAGTGACAACATTAAAGAACTCATAAATCATATGAAACAAAAGGAGTTTACAAGTGTTCGGAAATGGGTTGTTGACAATTTGGATAATGATTCAACTCGCTTGTTCAGGAATATTTACGATAGTCTTTATGATTATGTGGATGGCTCTAGTATTCCTCATGTTGTTGTTATATTGGGCGAGTACCAGTACAAAGCAGCTTTTGTCGCCGATCAAGAGATTAACACTTTAGCGTGTCTTACTGAAATTATGGCGAGAACCAAGTTCAAATGATTATTATAGATGGGTTAGTAGAACAACATTATGCTGAATTGATTCATATTCAAATGAGAACAGTTTCATGGGAATATAATTATTCTTCTGTTGTTGGAAAACCAAACAAACATTGGCATAGATTTTGTGGCCATGATGTAGATGAAATTATTGATAATGGTTTTGAATGGTTATTGCCGATTTGGAATAATGCCAAACGTAAACTTAAATTAGAAGATACATATGATGTTCACAACTTTGATCGTGTATATATGAACGCACACACTTTTGGTATTGAACCACATTTACATCATGACGATGGTGATTATACCATGATATACTATCCTTATATGGGATGGAAAAAAGAGTGGTCTGGTGGTACAATGATTACTGGTGAGATGTGTGACTACGTTGGTAATAGATTAGTTATGTTTCCAGCATCAGAGAAACACCAAGCCATGCCAGTGACCCGTGATTGCTACGAGTTGCGTTCAGTTATTGTGTTTAAGACAAGCACTAAGTCATGGGATACAAAACATTGTTACATGGATTATGATAGTGGAAGAAGTTGATGTATGAACTGAAAGACTACTTAAATGCAATCAACCAAACCAAAGAGACTCTCATGGATGGAGAGGATGAGATGTGGGAAAAGAAGTATCCACCATTCGTTATAAATAAATGTCTTCATGCTTTTCCAGATACAATTCTATTTGTAAATGAGATTAACCAGATACCCAATTTAGATAATAAACTTCAGTTTGACTTTTTTCTAAATACTTTGAGAGCAAGGAAACGTTATACTCCTTGGTTGAAGGCGAAGAAATTAGAAAATCTAGAGTGCATTAAAGAGTATTATGGTTATAACAATGAGAAGGCCAAGACCGCTCTTGATATACTAGATGATGAACAGATTTCCGCCATAAAACAAAAATTATATAAAGGTGGAAGAGATGGAAGAAATTAGTTGGTCGCAAAAAGATATGTTAGAGGTGACGCTGAGAGAGCCAGATGATTTTCTTAAAGTCAGAGAAACACTTTCCAGAATTGGTGTAGCATCTAGAAAAGAAAAGAAGCTTTATCAATCTTGCCATATTTTACACAAGCAAGGAAAATATTACATAGTGCACTTTAAAGAACTGTTTGCTTTGGATGGTAAGAAAACAAACTTGTCTGAAAACGACATTGCCCGAAGAAATACGGTTGTTAATCTTCTTAATGATTGGGGTTTGGTTTATGTTGACGATGCGGCAGAACCAGCTGCGCCTCTTAGTCAAATCAAGGTAATATCTTTTCGTGAAAAAAATGATTGGATGCTAGAGACAAAATACAATATTGGTAAAAAACGGGACTAGAACCTTGGAAAACTTCAAGTCTTTCATCACTGAAGCAAAAGAAAATAAGTATCGTATTCTTGTAATTTCTGCTGAACCAGACAATAATAAATTATTTCATACTGCACAAAGGGTGACAGACGAAGCAAAGAAGTCTGGTCATGAGGTTTATGTTGTAAAAGTTGAAGGTGCTATTATTACTTATGATAATGGTTACAAAATTTTCAACGCTGATGATAAAGATGGATTTGAAATTGACAATGACACCGTAGCAATTGTGCGCGGCTCTGTTCGATTAAAAAAGAGTTATCTAGACCTACTTAGTCAATTAGAAAAGATTGGTGTTTGCATGGTGAACAGTCGAGAGACAGTTGAAATATCAGCAGACAAATATAGAACATATCTTAAATTACAAGATTATGGATTGACACAACCTAAAACAGTTCTCATTCCTAATGCTGATACATTGCAACAATCGTTAGAATCACTAGATAGTAAATTTCCCATCATTATGAAAACTTTAGAGGGTTCTAAAGGGGTTGGTGTTTTATTTATTGAGTCAGAACGACAAATTGAATCTTTGGTTCAATTACTGTATAATCAAAATGAAGACGTAGATTTACTAATTCAAGAATACATTAAAACTGATGGAGATATACGAGTTATCGTTTTGGGTGGTAAAGTTATCGCCTCTATGAAACGAGATGTAGTCGAGGGAGACTTTAGATCGAATGTTTCTCAAGGTGCAAATGTCAAAGAGTATGAGTTGACAGATTTAGAAATTGAACAGTGTCTATTGGCTGCAAAAGCAATTGATGGTTCTTGGGTTGCTGTGGATTTTATTCCTTCAAAGAATCCTAAAACAGAGCCACCATATATCTTAGAAGTAAATCACTCGCCAGGCACAGAAGGTATTGAAAAAGCAACTGGCGATAATATTGTTAAAAAGGTTATTGATTTTTACTCTAACCCGAAAAATAGATACGCAGTTCCTTCTCAATGCGGCTGGGAAGAAATAGTAACAGTGAAACCTTTTGGAGATTTGGTTGCAAAGTTTGACACAGGAAATGCTTTGTATCCTGTCCTTCATGCTGAGGATATAGAAGTAAAAGGTAATAAAATTACGTTCACTAATGGTGAAAAAACCATAACCACTAAATTAGTTGGAGACTATGTTTCTATGACTGGTGGTGGTGAGGATGAAAGATATTTGATAGAATTAGAATTTGAATTTGCTGGTTCCTCTTATGGAAAAATTACTTTTGGCTTAGACAATAGAGATGCCTTCAATACTGATGTTTTGCTCAATAGAAAAACCATGCGAATGTTGAATGTCATGGTGAATCCACGAAGAAAATATATCGTTACCACTCAGTTTACCCTTGACAAATAATCACAAAGGTGTTATAGTCTGATAATGGACTTTTATACTAATGTTATCCAATGGGGCAACAGCCTACTTGTTCGAGCAGTCGAGAATAATCAACGCATCAGAAAGAAGATTCGTTATGAACCAACACTGTTTGACCTTGTAAACGAACCTACAGGGTATAAAACCCTAGACGGTAGGCATGTTCGCCCCAACAAGTTTGATTGTATTCGTGATGCCAAAGACTGGTATAACGACAGAAAAGATCAAGATATCGTATTTGGCAACAATCAATACAGTTATTGTTATATCTCTGACCAACATCCAAATGATGTTCAGTGGGATATCGATAAACTACTAATTGTAACAATTGATATTGAGGTTGAATGTGACAATGGTTTTCCAAATCCTAAAGATGCATCTGAACCATTACTTTCAATCACGATAAAAAACCATCAAGATAAAGGAATCAAAGTCTGGGGCTTGCATCCTTATGATAATCATCGTGAAGATGTAATTTATGTTCAGTGTCGAGATGAACGTGATTTGTTTGACCGTTTTCTTTTTGATTGGGAATGTATGTGTCCAGATGTTATCACTGGCTGGAATACAGAGTTCTTTGATATTCCTTATCTGTGTAATCGCATCAAGAATATCTTTGGTGAAGAATCAATAAAACGTCTATCACCCTGGAAACAAGTTCAGGAACGCGAAGTCTATCAGATGGGCCGTAAGCATCAGGTGTATAACATCTATGGTGTTGCTGCTCTTGATTACTTTGACCTGTATCGTAAGTTTACATACACAAACCAAGAGAGATACACTCTTGATCATATTGCCTTTGTTGAACTAGGCGAACGTAAAGATGGTAATCCTTTCGATACTTTCAGAGAATGGTATACAAAGGACTGGCAGTCATTTATTGATTATAACATCACTGACGTGGAGCTGGTTGATAAGTTAGAAGACAAGATGCGACTGATTGAGTTGTGTCTCACTATGGCTTATGATGGCAAGGTAAACTATATTGATGTTCTTGGAACAGTTCGGTACTGGGACAATGTAATCTATAATCATTTACGAGAAAAGAATATTGTTATTCCTAGAAAAAAGGAATCAGAGAAAAGTGAAAAGTTTGAAGGTGCCTATGTTAAAGATCCACAAGTTGGTATGCACAAATGGATTATGTCTTTTGATTTGAACTCTTTGTATCCTCACCTTATTATGCAATACAACATCTCTCCAGAGACTTTGGTAAATAGTGAAGATGGTATTGTTGAGGGTATGGTTGATAAGATTCTTGAAGGCAAAACTCAGAACAAGACAAAATATTGTATGACTCCAAACGGCGCATTCTTTCGTAAGGACATAAAAGGATTCTTGCCTCAACTGATGGAAAATATGTACAATGATAGAGTCAAGTATAAGAAACTTACACTCGAAGCTAGACAGAAGTTTGAGGACACTGGAGATAGAAATCTCCTTAAAGTTATCTCTCGTTACAACAACATCCAAATGGCAAAGAAGATATCACTTAATTCTGCTTACGGCGCAATTGGTAATAATTGGTTTCGGTATTATGATCTTATGGTTGCTACGGCAATCACAACTTCTGGTCAGTTATCTATTCGATGGATTGAAAAGAGTATCAACATTTATCTTAACAAGATTCTTAAGACAAAAGGAATTGATTACGTTGTGGCATCTGATACAGATTCGGTATACATCACTTTTGACAAACTTGTTGATCAGTTGTTTGACGAGGGAACGGAGACTAGTAAAGTTGTCGCCTTCTTGGATAGACTTGCAAAAGAGAAGCTGGAACCATTTATTGATAACTCTTATAAGGCTCTTGCTCAAACCATGAATGCATATGCCCAGAAGATGGAAATGGGCAGAGAGGCAATCGCAGACAAGGGTATCTGGACTGCAAAGAAAAGATACATTTTGAATGTTCATGATATGGAAGGTGTCAAGTATAAAGAACCTCAGCTGAAGATTATGGGTATCGAGGCAGTCAAGTCATCAACTCCTGCTCCGTGTCGTGAGAAGATTAAGTCGGCACTCAAGATTATTATGAGTGGTGATGAGAAGATGCTAAATACTTTCATACAGGATTTTCGTGAAGAGTTCATGAGTCTTGACCCGAAAGAGATTGCGTATCCAAGAAGTTGTAATGGTGTGAGAAAGTTTAGGGGTGAATCATCGTTGTTTGGTAAGGGTGCTCCTATTCATGTGAAAGGTGCCATACTGTATAATCATCTGGTGCAAAAACAAAAACTACAGAGCAAGTATCCTCTTATACAAGAAGGTGACAAAATTCGTTTTCTTCATATGAAACAACCAAACATCTATCAGTCATCGGCCTTTTCTTTTATGACAGAAGTTCCAAAAGAACTTGACATCGTGAGCAAAATAGATTATGATATACAGTTCGAGAAAAGTTTTATTGAACCGTTGAAGTTCATCACAGAAAAGATACTCTGGCACATTGATGATAGTTATGGTTCACAAGGTTCTTTGGAGGATTTTTTCGGATAAAACTATTGACTTTTATATGTATACTAGTGTATACTAATATGTATAGTAATTGGATGTTCCCTTTACTATTAAAAAGGTAGAATGTTTCTGCCTAGTCATAACCAGTAGGAGAAAAACTCATGACTAAAATTATGTTTGATGTTAACAAATCACTCGCTGAGTGTCCACCCGAAATCTATTATTCGCAATTAGGAACTGATGGTAAACCACTATTTCCCGGCATCAGTTTTAAGAAACGACTTGTTTTAAATCGCAATAGAGAAACAGGAGTCGTTACATTTCGTCCCAAAGATCAAATTCGTGAAGAAGATGCTGGAGATGATCGTGTAGCTGTTGTAGAAGGGTCTTACAAGAATGTTGGGTTTCTTTATAGGAAAATTCCACAGGCCGTTATTGTAGACCCAAATAATCCAAAACGATTTCTTGGCGTAGTAGGTTTTGGTCGAGATGAAGCACAAGAAAATCTTGATTGGGAATCAGCAATTTATGATGTTATCGAATATGATAAGCCTATTGATCTTGAATCATTTAAGGTCAATTCAAATGATGATGAAGATCATGTTCCAGCATTTCCGAATACTAAAGCTACTCTTATAAAATCAGTTGTTAATGCAATTGATAAGAAGGTAATCGCTGATGACGATGATGCCATTCTTGCATACTTGAAGCGTATTGCACGAAGCAAACCAAAGTGGCACAAGCCTATTCTTACGACTATTCGTAAGGAACATATCTCTCGCTGGCCGACGATGACAGCTTTCAGCACTGCTCGAGCAAAGAGAGAAGCAATTCGATTAAACCTTCCCTTTGAAGGTAACAAAAACAAGAAAAAATCTTCGTTAGGATATGCTCGAAAGTTTACTTCATTGAAAAACTTTTTTTGGGACGGTCTGACCATGAGCGTGAATTATGGGTGGCAAAAGGTTTATCTTTCTACTTGGGTTGATGAACCAAATCCACAAAGTCTTCCCACAGATCGTAAAAAAATCAAAGAAGAATTTGATAAAATGGAAGGTATGTTTGACATATGGGTTTCACACTATCTTGATATGCCTATTGAAGAGGTTCGAGAAAAGAGTGAAGGAAGATTTCCTCTTATATTCAATGGTTTTTTTGCTCAAGATGAGGAGAAACAAACTGACGATGGTGGGGTTCCCAAAGAAGTTGATCTTGTTGGTGATGATGGGAAGCCATGGAAACGTCTTGATGTATAAACCATACACACTAAAAGACGTATATGATGCATCTTCACAAGAGAAGTTCAAAGTCATCTCCACCTTTGCGGGTGGAGGTGGTTCTTCCACTGGTTATCGTTTAGCCGGTGGTAAAGTGCTTTGTATGAATGAGTTTGTTGAGGAAGCACAAAAGACTTACGCAGAAAACTATCCAGAGACAATTATTTTACCTGGAGATATTAAAGAATTGTCTGGTGAAAACTTTCTAAATGCAACTGGTCTTGATGTTGGAGAACTTGATATTCTTGATGGTTCTCCACCTTGTTCTGCTTTCTCTGTTGCAGGTAAACTATCACATAATGTTTATGAAGAAGAACACGTTGATTTGTTTGGAAACGTCACTATAGAAAAAGTGCCAGGCAAACACTCTGATGGTTGGGGCCAAACTAAAAACTATTCTGATGGTAAGATGGTAGAAAATATTGAGGACTTGTTCTTTGAGTTTCTACGTGTTGCTAAATATATTAAACCAAAGGTGATTGTTGCAGAGAACGTAAAAGGTTTGACTATCGGTGAAGCCAAAGGTTATCTTAATAAGATTTTGAATACCTTTGAAGAGATTGGTTATGATGTTTGTCATCAAGTTTTGGACAGTAGATATTATGGTGTTGCACAAACAAGAAGCCGTGTAATCTTTATTGGTGTGCGTGAAGATGTTGCAGCAAAGGCTGGATATAACTTTATGAACATCTCTCAAATATTTCCAGAACCAAGCAGAAATGTAATGACAGTCAAAGATGTGATGGTTGGTTTGGAATACGATGATGAAGAGGTGAAGTATCTTACCGATAAGTTTACCAACACAGCATACTGGAAACAGACAGGTAGTAAGATGGAAGTTGATCCACCTAAAGTTTTAACAGGAATGGATTATCATCCTAAAGGTCATCACTTTAATCTTAAGAGAGTTTCACAATATCAACCTGCACCAACCATTACTGCAATGGGTTCAGCAGATACTACTGCTGGTGCGTTTCATTGGAGTGAACCAAGAAAGTTGACATTGGGTGAACTAAAGCGTATAATGAGCTTACCTGATAATTTTATTCTTACAGGTAAGTGGAATCAACGTGCCGAACGTTGTGGTAGAATGGTTCCACCTTTGATGATGAAGAGTATTGCCGATTCTGTATATGAAAAGGTATTGGAGAAATATAATGGCTGATTTTACATTTGCTCACAGACAAGAAGGTTTTGATGAGCATATCGATTGGAGTATTCGTGGATACAGCAATCTTCTTGGTGATGTGATTAGTTTCTCAAGATATTTTGTTGAGGATAATACGAATGTGGTTGACATTGGTTGTTCTACAGGTAAAACAACAGAGAAAATGTTGTTGCACAATCAAGACCACTGCAAGAATGCAAAATATGTTGGTATAGAAATCGCTGAAGGATTCTATGATAGTCTAGATGATAGGTTAGATTCTTTGACAAACAATGAACCTTGGGCTCAGGTTGAGTTTATTAAGGATGATGTGAGACATTACAGTTTTGACAACTGTTCTCTTGTGACGTCTATCTTTACTCTACAGTTTATGCCAAAGAGACATCGCCAAGAAGTCATCCAAAACATATACAATGGTTTGAACGATGGTGGTGCATTCCTCTTTTCTGAAAAAATATATACAGAGGATGCGTTCATTCAAGACATGCTCACATTTAATTACTATGATTTTAAACGTCAGAATTTTGACGCACAAGATATCATGGACAAAGAGATAACTCTTCGTAACATGTTAAAACCAAATACTTGGTCAGAGATTGAAACAATGCTTAAATCTGCTGGTTTCAAAAGTGTTCAAGTGTTCTGGCAGAACTTTTTATTTCTAGGAGCAATTGCAATCAAATGACAAATAATTTTTTGAAGGACATTACAAAATTAAATGAGTATGCTAGTGTTGTTGCAGACGGCACTGACTTTGATACTGATATTTTTATTGATACAGGTAGTTATATTCTAAACGCACTTATGAGTGGTTCTATTCACGGCGGACTTCCATCAAATAAAATCACTGCACTGGCTGGTGAGTCTGCCACAGGTAAGACTTTTTTCCTGATGGGAATCGTCAAGAGTTTTCTTGATAAGAATCCGAATGCTGGTGTTATCTATTTTGAATCAGAAAGTGCAATTACAAAACAGATGGTAGTTGATAGAGGTATTGACCCAAACAGAATGGTGCTGATGCCTGTCACCACAGTTCAAGAGTTTCGCACACAGGCTATCAACATTCTTGATGGTTATCTTTCACAACATGAGTCAGAACGCCAACCTTTGTTTATGTGTCTTGATTCACTCGGTATGTTGTCAACTACCAAAGAAATAGAAGATACTGCTGACGGCAAAGAAACTCGTGACATGACTCGTGCACAAGTTCTAAAGGCTGCCTTTCGTGTTCTGACTTTGAAACTTGGTCGTGCTGGTGTTCCTCTTGTTGTAACGAATCATACATATGAGACTATGGGACTGTTCAGTTCAAAAGAAATGGGCGGTGGTTCTGGTCTGAAGTATGCTGCATCCTCTATCGTCTATTTGTCCAAGAAGAAAGACAAAGATGGTAGTGAAGTTGTTGGTAACATCATTCATTGTAAGAACCACAAGTCTCGTTTGACTGTAGAAAACAAAATGGTTGATGTGAGACTATCATATAGTAAAGGTCTTGATCGTTATTATGGTTTGCTTGACCTTGCATTGAAGTATGATATATTCAAGTCTATGAGCACTCGTATTGAATTGCCAGATGGAACAAAGACATTTGGTAAGACAATCAACGACAATCCAGAGAAGTTTTTTACTGATGATATTATGTCTCAACTTGATGAGGCTGCTGGAAAAGAATTTAAGTATGGATAACTATATCAGAGTTTATGAAAATGTCTTAAACAAGACTATTTGTGATTCTATCATAGAGAAGTTTGAAGAGAACAAGGACCAACAAGAAATAGTGAAAGATAACGGAATGTCTTTCACTCAGATTGATTTTGGTAAACATGATAGTTGGGGTTTTGAAAACAAGACAATTTTCAATACACTAATGCAGTGTGTTGGAAATTATGCTAATGATTGTAAGATAAAACAAGTTTGGCCAAAGACTCAAGGGTATGAGTCGTTGAGAATCAAACGATATTTTCCTAATGAAAAAGACGAGTTTACTGAGCACGTTGATGTTATGGACTATGCAACTGCAAAAAGATTTTTGGTTCTCTTTCTTTACCTAACTGATAATGATGAAGGTCAAACTGTATTTCCAGAACAAAACTTTACTTCTCAATGTAAACAAGGTAATGTTCTGATATTCCCACCACTATGGCCCTGGCAACATGCCGGTAGAAAACCCATAGAAACTCCAAAGTATATTGTAGGTAGTTATTTGCATTACACTTGACATTAAGTAGAGATTCTGTATAATATAAATAGTTAGAACTTTTATACCAGATGGAGCCATTGATGTTAAGAGCAGTAGATGCAGCAAGAAAACTTCGCCCTGTTAGGGAGGATTATGTTCCTCCTGTAGAAAGAGTTGAAAGTTTTCTACATTCTTTAACTGAAGAATTGACTATTCCAAAAGATGTTTTTGGTGGTCTTCCATACGAAAGGAACGAAAGACAATCTTCTTCTAAACGTGATATCATTATTGTTCGATCAAAAAATAGAGAGTCAGATAGAGATGAAATTTTAAAAAATCTCAAACAAGCTGGAATCCCTTCTCAGTTGGGTTCTGGTCAGTCAAGTGTCGATCCAATAGACGGTATTCATGACGGAAAGAACTTTCGTATTTTTATGAAACCCATGGCTGGTGGTATGCAAGAGACAACCCTAAACGCCAGTATTACAGAACTATTTCCCTGCATTGCTTTTGAGTTGAAATATAGACCGACTGACTCGCGTTCTTTCCATGAATTTTTAATCGGTGTCAACGTTAAAAAACTTAATTGTGTCGGTTCAAAAGACGTTGCTGCTGCACAGGAGACTATCAATAAAGCTGATAGTTCCTCTAAATTTGAAGAGAAAATGAATAATGCTATTGGTGTATATAAGTTTTTGATGGATTCTTCTAAAGATAAACCTATCAAAAGTGTATTTTGGGGGTATAGACAAAAACCGCCCGGTGTGCCAACAAATCATCCAGGTGATATGTTTATAATTTATAACGATGGCGCTAAATTAGGTGTTAGTCTTAAAGCTGGTGGAAAGAAAACCTCTGAACCTCAACTAAACACATATGTGACTCCTGTATTCAATGCGTTTGGTGAAGAGAAGAAACTTGAGACGTTGATGAAAACCACATACGCTCAAGTGTATTCTAAAATTAAGGATATGCCGCCATTTAATCAATTTAGAAAAGATAGAAAAACCCAACAAATTCTGAGAGATTTTGATAAAAAAAATAATAAACAGTATGAGGAATTTTACGATCAGTATTTGAAAGTAATGCGAAAAGGTATAGTTTCTTTATTCAATTTAAATAAAAATAAATCACTTGAATATATTAAAACACAAGTTTTAAGAGATGCACCAGATGTACCAACAATAGTCATTAAAGCAATAGATACTTCATATGAAGAAGTAACAGACAGAGATGCCGTTGGTGTATTTCTCCCACAAGTTAAATTTGTTAGGGCTTATGAAAGTAAAACTTCAAAGCAGAACTGGTTTATTGAATTAAAATCTGGTGACGAGAAGTTAACAATGAATATGACCATAAGGACTAATAAGTCGGGGCACGCTGGTCAGAAAAAGTTAGGTCAATTTAGTCTATCTGTTAAGTATAATGGATTGGTTAAATGATAACCTTCAAAGAAATATACGAAGCCCGAGTAGTTGATGTTGCTCAGAGAAAGAAGGCTGCCATCAGAATGAAAAAGATGGCACAGTCCTCTGTCTTTCAAAAGAAAAAAGAAAGAGCATCAATGAGAGTGCGTAGTAATGCTCAACTATATGTTGCTGCACGTAAAGCTGCAATCAAAAAACTAAGGACGAAAAAGTATCCTAAATATGATGAACTACCAATGCAAAGTAAAGTAAAGGTAGACCAACAATTCATGCAAAAATTTGGTGCAGCAATTGATAAGATGGCAAAGAAACTGGTAAAGGTTTTAAAGGCAAAAGAATTAGAGAGAATAAAACTCGCTAAACAAAAAAATGAAAACATTTAAACAACTCATAGAAGTTAAAAACAGTTCTGCTGTTTTTACATTCGGACGTTTCAATCCACCAACTACAGGTCATGAAAAACTGATTGATGCGCTCGCACGACAGCAATCAAAGAATGCTGGTTCGGATATGTTTGTTTATGCCTCTCATTCTAATGACCCTAAAAAGAATCCTCTTCCACATGCCAAGAAGATTGCATACATGCGAGCAATGTTTCCAAAATACAAGAGAAACATTCTTTCTGACAAAGACAGAAACGTATTTGAGATTGCAGCTTCACTCTACAACAAAGGTTATCGTTCAGTTGTGATGGTTGTTGGTTCAGATAGAGTCAACGAATTTACATCACTTCTCAACAAATACAATGACGTTAAAGGTCGTCATGGTTACTACAATTTTAACAACATAGAAGTCGTTTCTGCTGGAGAACGCGATCCAGATGCAGAAGGCGTGGAAGGAATGAGCGCCTCTAAGATGAGAGCCGCGGCATTAGAAGACGACTATGATACTTTCAAATTAGGGTTGCCAGGTGCATTCAAACATGGCCTAAAACTATTCAAAGATATTCGTTCTAACATGGGTGTGCGCGAAGAGCGAGACATGGGAGAAATGACAGAATATGAAGAACTCCGCGATGCATATCTAATAGGTAAAATCTGGAATATAGGTGACCTAATAGAAGCTAATGGTGTCGAGGGTAACGTGGTGAATCGCGGCACTAATTACCTTTCGTTCTGTGACAGAGATGGTAAAGTTCATAAAGCATGGTTACACGATATTGTCGCTAAGGGACAAAATTATAAAGAAGAGTATGAATCTAACCACTCTGACATGGAACATTTTAATGAAGGTATGATTGATGATGTCAAGAATGCAATTAATAAACTGACGCATCCAAAAAACTATGACATGGCCATAAAAGACTATGTTGATGGTATGAAGAATAAGAAGAATAGAGAACACTCTACAAAATGGGCAGCTGATGTTGCAAAACGTTATAATGATATGGATGGTCGTGGTCTTATCCGATATATTAATTCTTTGATTTCCAAGGGTAAACTACCCAAAGAATTGCAAGCACAATATACTGAAGTAAAACAAGATAAGGATATAGAAGATCGACCCGGCACACAACCTGCAAAGTATTATGCAAAGGATACTGAAGGTGATGAAATGTCAAAGTCAACCAAACAAGCAAGGGCAAGACACTTTGCGAAGTATGGTGAGAAAGATGACGATGAAGACAAAAGTTATAAACCTGCACCAGGCGATGCGGGTGCGACCACTAAACCTTCAAAACATACTCTAAAGTTTAAACAGATATATGGTGAATCTTTCAATGAACAAAAAATGGATTGTCCACCAGCGACACAAGATTTAAAACTGAATACAAAGAACAGAGATGCAACAATCAAGAGCTACAACTACGGGCCATTGAATGTTGACGAGCCAGGCGATTACTGGAAAGATATAGCAAAGTATTGGAAGACAACAGAAACTGCTGCAAAGAAGTCTGTGTGTAATAATTGTGTTGCGTTTGACGTATCACCAAGAATGTTGGAGTGTCTGCCCGGCGAAACATCTGATGATGATGGTCGTTTGGGTTATTGTTGGATGCATCACTTCAAGTGTCATTCTGCAAGAGCGTGTCACACTTGGGCAAAGGGTGGACCAATCACAACTGATGAGAAATCACACGATTGGCAAGAAAGAGCGTTCAGTAAAAAAGAAGGACTTGAAGAAGAGCCAAGAATTCCTCGCAAAGAAGGACAACCCGCCGGAAGTGATAAGCACTCTGATCTATACACAGATGAAAATCCTGAAGGGACAATTCATGGTTTGGGTTTCAAGGATGTAAAAACTGCGAAAGAGAGTGTTAAGAAAATTATTAATAGTGGTAGAAGTCATGCCCACAAGATACAAGCAGCAATTGCGATGGAGCAACGTGCGCGTGTGATGGGTAAAAAAGAAGAGGCCGCAGTTTATCGTTCTTACATTGATAAGATGAAAGAAAAAACTAAAGAGATGCAGGAAAGAACACTCACTGACAAAGAAAAGGATGACAAAGAACACAACGTGTTGAAACTTAAAAAGCATATGGATACCTTCAAAGACAGGTATGGAAAAGATGCCAAGAGTGTCATGTATGCTATCGCAACAAAAGATGCTAAGAAAGAAAAAAGATATAAAGAAGAAGTTCAACTTGATGAGAAAATCAAAGGATTGATAAATAAGTCAGAAAAGTCTGGTATCTCGTATTCTATTCTTAAGAAGGTTTATGACCGTGGAATGGCTGCATGGAAAACAGGGCATCGTCCCGGTACAACACCACAACAATGGGCTTTCGCAAGAGTTAATTCCTTTATCACAAAAGGT
>Ga0098060_1000158_pt1 | contig 32388 bp, 47 predicted proteins | sample 21_taG_FD_77063 | JGI IMG/M metagenome (GOLD analysis project Ga0098060, IMG submission 77063) | Marine viral communities from the Subarctic Pacific Ocean - 21_ETSP_OMZ_AT15319 metaG | ecosystem: Environmental > Aquatic > Marine > Oceanic | place: Pacific Ocean | collected 2015-01-19 | reverse complement strand
TATCTGATTTAATTTTCACTTTTTTCTCCTAAAAAAGAATTAATAAAAGTAAGTAGCCCCGAAGGGCTACCTACAACCTGTGCTCTAGTAAGCAACGTCCAACCTTACGATACCAAAGTCTTCATTCTGTCCTGAGACATCTGAATGATAAACTGGTTTCTTAAAGCCGAAAATCTTACCAATAGAGATACCATTTTGGTTTCCATAGTCAAAACTATCTTCGACAATTTCTGGAAGACCGATATCAGCCATTGCAAGGCCTTGTGCTCCAACAAATAGACATGCAGAACCGTCAACGTCAGCGTTAGCGCCCCACTTGTATCCGTTAGAACCAGCGTTACCAGAAGCTCCTGAAGTCGCGCCACTTGTGTTAAACACGTGTCTGAATTCATGAACCATAACGCCGTCAACCATTAAGCTTGAAGAACCTGAGAATAACTCATTGTTTGGTCCTCTGATTCCAGCATTCCTAACGTTAGTTAAGAAATCTGAATCAAGTTTAAGGTCAGCCATTACTTGAGGTGATATAAATAAATGATATACCTCTTCGTTTCCTGCGCCTCTCATGCCTCTGATGTAATTATCTTTAGCATAAGCTTTCAACTGCACAATAGCTTTATAGTCTAGAGTGTCAGCTGCAGCAACTGCAGTAACATCACCAGCTACGATACCATTGGTAGCATCATACCTTCTATGTCTATTAGACGTAGGGGCGGATACGTCACCAGAGAATGCAAGATCACTAAGATTTTGACCTGAACCCAGGCTAGTTCTTAATGAGCCATTATTCTTGACTCCGTATGAAACACCAGCCATCGTTAGAAACGCTAACTGGTCAATACGATCTGCCATTGCGTATGCAAGTGCATCTCTTGAGTGCTCACGGAAGTTGACAACAGATTTTTGATCAGCAAGCCTACCAGATAGTCTGTTTGCAAATCTTAATTGATCTAATTGAACAACGATGTCGTACGCTCTTAATGCTTCTTCATTACCTTCGAGAGTGTTGTCTCCAACGATACCGTCACCTGTCATATCGGCAAGAAGAGTAATTACTGCTCTTGCTCCTTTTTCAGATTGGGTTAATTCAGATATTCTCTGAACCATAGCGTTAGGACCACTACCCGCAAATTGGTTAATGAAGGACATATTTCGAGCAACACGCCAGAAATCACGTGACCAGATTGTAAGCTGTTCGCTGGTCAGTGCGCTAAAGTTTGTATTAGCCATTTTGTACTCCAATTTAAGTTAAAAACTAACCGACTTTTGGGGCGATATTTACCCGTATACCCTTTATCGTTGGGGCTACGACATCGTATGTTTTACAAGAACGACCTTGACCAGATTAACGCCGTGGTAGGCGAATGCGTTTTTTTACTGAAACGACTCAGGCTAAATATCGTTTTAGCGGACGAAGTTATTACTATCGTATCACAGTTTTAACCAAAGTCACCACGCATTCGCTTTAAGGTGTCATCAGGTAATGCTCCAAACTCGTCATCTGAGAGAACATTTATATCTGCTACTTTGTCTCCCCTCTTAGATGTGCCTTCGCCTTTCATCTTTGGAGGTTGTGATTTAGATGCTTCTAATTTCTTTTTAACTGTTGTTTTCTTTCTTTTTTCTACAACAGCTTTATTTTGTTGTGTAGTTTGTACAGCAGCATTATCTTCATCCGTGCGCAATAAATCAGGTCTTTTAGCTGCTAATGTATATTCAGTTGCTTTAGCTAAAGAATCTGCAGGAGTGTAACCCTGAGTAACAAAAGCATCTCGTAAGTCACGTACTTCTTCCGCAAGTTCTACATCAAAGTTTTCACTGTTTTCGTTTAAGACCTCAAACGTATCTCCAATCTCTTGAGCTTTTACTGCTAGTTCTTGTTCGGCTTGGCTCATAGATACTGTTTGGCCCATCTGCGCTTGCATTTCAAACATTAGCTGTTCTTTTTCAGCCGCTCTAATTTCAGACCTAATAGAAGAAGCTTTAGCAGAATCTCCATCTAAAATAGCTTCTTGATAGGCTACTTCCTTAGACTCAAAGTCATACGTTGGAGCTGCAGCTTGCGTTTCAGCTTGTTGCTGCTCAATGTCATCTAATTGCTTCTGCATTTTTTTATTCTTTGCTAATACTTCATCTAGTCTAGATTTAGGTACCATAGGAGACTTTTCAGCAATTTTAGGAGTTTTTGGTTCTTCTTCCGCAAGTTCTACGACTTCTTCTTCGGCTTCTTCTTCAAGTTCTCCTGATACTTCAACCTCATCTTGATCCTCTGGGTCTTCAATATCCTCGGCATCTTCTTCCTCCTCTAATTCAGAAGTTATTTCTTCTTCTTCTACTACTTCTTCAGATGGAAATTCTACCTCTTCTTCTTCAGATGATTCTTCTACTACATCTTCTGTAGGAGTTTCGTCCCCAAAGTTAAGATCTACCTCAAAAGATTTTGTCTCTTCCTCAGTTTTTACATCTGCTCCTGGCATACTATCTAGTATTATATCGTTTTTATCCTCAGCCATTTTTACCTCCTGTAGGTTTCATTGCAGCAACGGCTATTTTTGATGCTGCCTGTGTTTCACTCTGACCTGACCTAACTTGATTAGTCATCTGAGATAACCTTTCACGTAACGCCAGTTCTTCTCGCTTCATTTGAAGCTTGCCTTCCATTTCTGCAACTTGCAGTTGTGGATCAATCTCTGCAGTACCTTGGGCTTTAGCCATATTAAGTTCTGATAGAGATTGTAGGTTCTGTACTTCAGCTTCAAGTTTAGCAATTTCAAGCTGCGTTTGTTTGATTTGTGCTTCAGCCTGGAATTGTTGTAGTGCTGCTTCAGCTTCTGATGGTGGTTCGGTACCTTGCATCATACGAATTCTTTGAGCTATCTCGCCTTTACGTGATAAATGTGAATACTCAACAATTAGATCGTCCGGTATGGGAACGCCTACTTGGCGTAATTGTATAGCTTCGGCAAATTGTATTTCTTCAAATGTATCTCTTGCAGGAGCTGTACCAACTATTACGTCATACTCTCCTAAAGTTAGATCATTAATAATGATACCTTCTGGAGTTATTTCATTAACTTTCATAGGTATTCTTTCTTTCATAGGGTCTGATTCATCAGTTATCTGTATCAAACGCTCTTCTGTATAGTAAGACTGTACTAAGTTTAGTATTTTTTCGGCTAAATACTGTCTAGTTTTAGTTAAATTATCTAATGGCACTTGAATCATCATAGCGCCACGGTTTTGTTTAGCTTGAATAGCCACACCAGATACTTCTGGACTATCAGTTCCTAGCATTGCGTCACTAATACCACTAATAGTTTTAATGTTAATAGCAGCTTTTTGGCTAATTCTGTCTAATCCAGTTGGTATCTGATTAGGAGGAATCTTAGCGGGGGGACTAGATCCTCTATTAAACTCTAGTACAAGACCCGTTTCGGCACCGTGTTCTTCGAGATCATCTGCAGTCATCCCGTTTAAAGAGCCAGTTTCTACTATCCAACCACTATTGGCTGTGGTGTTTACTATATGTAACTCTTGAGAGGATATTTTGTTGAGCTGTTCTTGTGGCGAGATAAGATTTCGCACCATACCGAACGGGCGTCCCCTTCTCCAGTAAGGAAAATAGGGTACTAGAGTAAAAGTGTCATACGGAGACCAGTCATCAAACAGTACAACTAGGTCTGCAGTTACTGTCCAACGTACTTTTTTCTGTTGTTTTGTTAAAATTTCTAATCCAAACTGGTCTGCGAAGTTTTCTCGCTTCTTTTTGCTCCAATTATAAGGAATTTCGCGCATATCTCCTGTTACAGAGTCTACATAGAACATACACTCCTTTAATTGGTAGTATTGGCGCTCAATAACGCGTATTGAACGTAAAGTTCTGTTTTCTTCGGGGTTTGTACTGCTGTTTTGGTTGTATTCAACGCTTGCAGCGGTATCTCCGTACCTATTTTCTTCATATTCGACCGAATCTGTACCTAAAGTAGAGCCTTGTTCGACTGTAATACGCAATTTATCAGCTTTATCTTGCCCATATTGCTCTTCTATCTCGTCTAAAGTCATCCATTTGGTTTCAAAAATCTCATTCCACGTTCTTGGATCATATTCTTTAGCGTCTGGATCAATAAGTATATCCAAGGGGTCTTTAGGGGTGACTCTAACTTCCCCTTGGATATGATCATCAAAGTCTACGCGGACATCGAACCACCCGCGATCTTGTATAAGGCCATCAGCAAACACTTGGGACTCTATCCATTCAAGTTTGTTGTTATCTGATATCTGTAAAAATAATTTTGTAAGTACATCCGCGACTGGTTGTACCCCTCTACCCCTAGGTTTAAAACTAATATCCATTCTTCGGGTAGTTTGCTCCCCAAGAACAGCATTAATAGTAGGTAAAATTGTGTTGATTGTTAAAGCAGGGCGTCCTTGGTCATCTAGTGCCGCCATATCTGCAGCATCCCATTGATGCCCACGGTAAAACGCATCACATTGTTGAGCGATATCAATATAATCATCGTGACCATTATCGCGGGCACGTGTGTAACAGTTCCATTGGCTTTTTGCCAACTCGTGTTGCTCTGCCTTAGAGAGCTTTTTATCTTTTTTACCGTATGCCATTATGCGTTCATTGCCGTTTTCTTATTGTCACCTTTTGCTATATCGCGTAACCTATCCTTCCAAGAAGGGACATGTTCTATAGGTTCAAAATACGTAGCGAACTCCGTCATCATTAAACCTATCCATGCTAAAGCATCCACTTGGTCATCATGTACACCGTTTGGAAAACGCAATAGTTCTGCAACTAATGGGCCAACCCAAACAGGGTCTCTTGGAAAGTATACCATGCCTTGTTGCATTCTACCTTGAATTGCTCTTGCTCTAGCTTCTTTGTCTCTCCTTCCTGTTTTTAGATCACGAAAATACGCCTCGTGTAAATTTCTCTCTCTAACTCTTTTTTGTAGGAACGGACCAATCGCCATTTCTATATGACTCTTTTCTATACCTACAACTCCAGGCCTCCAGGTCTCGTACAAGTCCAGTATTTGTTCTACTAACTCGAACCCGTCCCATCGTCCTCTTACGCAGTCTACCACAAATAATTTATCATACTCATCTATGCCTACAACTAAACCTACAGAGTAGTCGTTCCGTTCTCTTTGTCCAATCGCTAAGTCCCACGCACAATAGTACTTTAACCTGTCATAATCTAAATCAGGTTCATCATAATAGTTAATCATCTCTCTATTAAAATAATCACCTTCATCCGCAACTGGATTCTGTTGATATAGAGCTGACCAATCTCTAGGTCCAATAGCTCGTTGTATTTTTTCTAAAGAAGGTACGTCATACCTTTCTGGGTGTAGGGCTTCGCCTTGGTCTCTGTATTCTTCGTCTTGTTCTGCTAACGCAGGATATTTAACTACTTCCCATTCATCAGCGCCGTTGTTTGCTGCTTGTAATAATCTTCCTGCTAAATCGTCATCGTGCCACCTTGTTAAAATAACAAGTATTCCGCCTCCAGGAGCAAGACGGGTATAAGCCGTTGATGTATACCAATCCCAAACTGAATCACGGCTATATTCTGATTCAGCATCGTCTCTGTTTTTAACTGGGTCATCAATTACTAATACGTGCGCACCTTTACCTGTAATACCACCACCAACACCGGCAGCTACATAACCACCACCTTTAGTAGTTAACCAGGACTCTACAGACTGAGATGTTGGATCTAGGATTGCGCCATTAAATATATTTTTATAGTTTGGCTCTCTTAATTGATGTCGGACTTTTCTAGAAAAGGACATGGCCAAAGAGCCTGAGTATGAACAACTAATAAACTCGTGTTCTGGATTTCTTCCTAGATGCCAAGCGGGAAACGCAACACTAGCCAAGGTTGATTTGCCATGTCTAGGGGGCATGAACAACATTAGTCTTGGTGATTTTCTATCTGCTACGTCCTGGCTAAATTGTTCTAGCCTTCTACAAATATCTTTATGTACCCAACCAGCTTGGTAGTTAGGATCAAACCGCTCTACAAACGGCAACATGTGTTTACGTGAAAGTGCGCGTAAAGCAAGTTCCCTATGAGCAGCTTCTTCCTGAGAAATTTTCTTAGCTTCTGCTTTGGTAAGTTTTGGCTCAGGGGGTTCTAGCCGTTCCGCTTCCTCGGCTTTACAATATACACATACGCCGTCGTCGGACGGGAATAGTGTGTCAGGATGTAAGGCTTTACAAACCTCGCATTCTTGTTTGTCTATTTGCATCCGCTAGCATTTACCTTTTTTCTTAGACTTCTTCTTGGTCGTTTTCTTTTTCTTTTTAGTTGGCCCTTTTGGGTAACTCATTTTTCCGTATCCCATACTATTCTCCGTTGTGTAGGCAAATTAACATTTCCACCTTCTTCTAGCTTGCCTTATTCTAGAATTAGGATCATTCCTCGTTTTTGCTGAACTACGTTTAAGTTGTCCTGCAGAACGAGCGCAATATGACTTACGTCTTTTAGCAGCTTTACTACCTTTTTTAACTTTACCTGTAACTGCAGTTTTTAACTTTGAACCAGGGTTCGCCTTTCTATAAGCTTTTACCCCTTTCTTAGTCATCCCCGCGCCAGACTTAGTCTTACGATAATTACCGCCTTTACCCGTTGTTCTTCGTATTGCCTTAGCTTTTTTTCTTGGCACGCCTTGTCCTCCTTCTAACTGCTGGCTTCCTTGTCTTAGCAGTAGATTTTTTCTTTACTATAGTCCTTACTCTAGTAGGCTTGCCTCCTGGATTTCCCGCCGCTCGTTTTCTAGAAACTGCACTACGTTTTTGTGCAGTTGTCATTTTACCCGCTTTAGATTTTGGCACACACTTAGGGTATTTACGTTTACTACTTCCCTTTGCCGATTTTCTACCGCAAGGTTGGTACTTCCCTTTCTTCTTACGTGAACCAATATCAACCCAATCTTCTTTGAACCATTTTGTTAGTCCACCTTTGGGTTTGGTATTAGCCATTACTTGTATCTTCCGCCTCTAGCTTTATACGTTTTAGTTAGCCAACCTGACGCATATGCAGAAGGCCATACCTTATACTTTCTTTTAGCCTCAGCTTTCACTCTTGCATAGAGCTTTGGGTTAGTAGGCTTTGCTCCACTCTTCTTTTTAGTCGTTTTTCTTTTAGTAGCCATTATGATTTAGCTTTCTTTTTAGCAGTCTTAGAAAGATCTTTAAAATGAAAAAGTCTTACGCTTGTTTTAGTATGAGTCTTGTTTGAGTGTAAGTGACCATTAGGCATTTTATGAGTGTTACCTTTGTACTCGGTACCATCTCGTTTGTAATGCTTCATTCCTTTAGCCATTACTTACTCTTCTTCTTTTTAGCCATTATTTTTTTCTGTAAAAATTTTGGCAAAGTTTTTTGCTTAGCAGTCATCTTCTTAGCTGGTGCTTTCTTTTTTCGCATGTCGTTTCTCCGTTTTGACGGGCTTTAAGGTAAACATACCTTTGTCGTCTTGTTTAATGTTCGCTCTCCAAGTGGTTCTTTTTTTATTGGTAGCTTGCGCTTGCTGATGGTACTTAGTCATCTTTACCTCCCTTACCGCTATTGGGTATTAAATACTGGTTATCAACTCCTGCTATTTTTAAAAGCTCGGAGTCGGGTAGCTTCTCAAGTTGTTCTATAGAATCAACATTGATATTAATCTGGGTTGCGTTTTCTGGGGTAAATAGACCGTGAAGCTTGCATAAAGAATCTACTACATTTTTTTCTTCGGTAGATGTTGCTGACTTACGGTGCGCTTCTAAGTACATAGAAGTTGCTTGGTGCTTATCGAACTTTATGTCTTCTTTAAATTCATTACGCAAATGACCTAGGGCTTTTTGCACTACAGGTTTTTTAAAAATCTTGTACACATGTTCTGCGTCTGCGTACCCCGCTGCACGGCCGGCGGCAGCTTTTGTCATTCCACGTAGATGGAATAAGATCAGGCGTTCTTCTTGTACAGATAGCTCGTTAAGTTTCACGTCCATGTACGGATAGTGAGATTGTAGCTCCGCTCGGTCTGTATCAGATAGTTCTATTTTTTCAAGCACTTTTGACATGTTCCTAATATTATAGTGTCAATATACGTGAAATTGAAAATTTTTACCAAAAAAAATATATATTAGAAAAAGTCAAGACTATCGCTCACTCAGGCCCCCCCTCTCCGCCCCAGAGCCAGTACCCTTCCCCGATTCGCTTTTTGGAACCTTGTTTCTAATTTTTTCGCCTTGGAACCTTGTCCGGTACCCCTCCAACATCTCCTCCGTCGATGTTAATACATAGGTCATATGAATCTAGGTCAATCAGACGTAGACATAACAACTACATAATGTGGAGGTAACACAATGTACGTAGCTAAAGTAAAACGTCCTTATACATCTAAGGATGAGAACGGCACAACCAAAGACAATCCAGGCTGGACTGACATTGGTATAGCCAACAACGGTGGGAAAGGCATCACGCTCTACCCTAACTTTCAACCATTAGTAATAGACGGAAAGGTCGAACCAATCTTTCTATTCCCTATCGAGAAGAAGGAGGCCAGCAATGGACAACCTATCTAATAAAGTAAAAGGTCATGTACAACAAGCAACCAACATGTCAATGACAGACATGGTCAAAGGTACAACTAGGCTAGTGGGTAACACCATTAGCTTAGGCTTCAAAGCTATAGGCGCAACAGTCTATGTAGCAGACAAGTCAGTACGTGTACTCGGTTCAGTAGGTAAACAAGCATATGATGAAACCAAGAAAGGTTATCATAAGACTGATGAGTTACTAACAACCGAAGACCAAGAGCCAAAACCAATGGCTACTAAACGTGAACCACAACAGATGGAGTTCGACTTCGAGCAGCATCGTAACAGTTAACGTTAACAATAAGGTGAGGGGCTTATGTCCTTCACCTTTTTTTATGTACAGACCATCCCAGTGTGCCGTACTACTATCATCAGCTTGCTGATGCATCGTCAAGGAACGTGGTTGCCTGCCTCTAGGCTGGTGTGCAGTCTCGACTGTACCGCCTGTACCGGGTGTGTACCACGTACATTCTCCCTTGCTGGTACAGCTGAGACGCACAGCAGATCTACGATGCCGGCTAAAACTACGTCTTTGTACCGAATGTACCAGTACTTTCTAGGAGATAACAGTAATCGACCGTGGACCATAGTTATAGATTTTAGGTTTAATATTCATAACTAATGGTACATCTGGTACAGATACGCCTCTAAGCCTTACGCCGAGAGGCTTCTGTCCTGTACCACTACTAATATCGTTCTGGTACAGTTTTCCATAAACTCCCGTTATATCAAGCACTTAGCCCTGTACCACTACTTTCAGACATCCGGTACAGGAATGACTCCTCCGTCGTCATTAATACATGGTTATTGTGTACGTTGGGTGTTGGTCTAGTAGCAAGGCCACTAATCGTAACAACTATTATCCAAGAGTGTTGACGCAAACCACCAATACCCCATGTACATATTATTAATAATAAATGCCAAAGGAGGCACATATGTCTAATGACGATTACTTTGATCCAGACGATCAAGAAATAGGACCAGAATTGGTTCAACCACAATTCACCGAAGAAGCAGCGTTTCGACCTGACACCAACGGTGACCCAGAAGGCTCGGAAGCACGCGCTGAGAAACCAGCAATTGCGCTCCCTGATTTCTTCTTCAAGAGATACAAGCTCGATAACGAAGGTAACCCGACGTTCAACGAGTCTGTAGTTGGTAGCATCATGGCCGTGTTCGACCAGAAAGCTACAACAGCTCTTACATTCAACGGCGACAAAGCCGCTGACGAGGAGATATATTACGACAACCAGGTCAATACCATTGTAGAAGGTATTAGTCAGTTGTTGGAGGTTGACCCTCAATCAACTGGTATCAACGTGCTATCGTTGAACACCAGAACGTGGGCAGAGTTTATCAGTATTGCTTATGAATACAGTGACTCTTTGTCCAGCATCAATGCAAATGACGAGATACCTGATTGGCTCATCCAACGAGAAGATAAGATGATGCAGCTAGGTAGAAAAGCTCGTATGTTGCGTGATGCAATAGCCGCTATAGACGACAAGTTCGGACTGAAAAGCACTTCACTAGACCGTGACCGTGTGCAGAACGAAGTTGAGCGAAGACTACAAAGGTTATCTGAATGGAATTTCAGACAACACGCCGATTCGTCAGGTAAAGTTGCAAACACTTACAACAATGCGTCAATACAGCATTGTGAGTCGGTCTTTGCTAACGCTTAGTGGCAATAGCACTAAAGGGAGTTCTACTTCGGTAGTTCTCCCTTTTTTTATGTCTAGTCGGCTCGCTATCACGCAGGCCGATCCCGCCGATTTGTCGCGTACATCTCTCGCGAGCTGTCCGCTTAAACCTTCGGCTTACAATACGGCCCGGATCCGCTCTTAGCGTGACTACGCTCGCCATGTTCCACGTGGAACTTATGTCCCTGCGACAGTAAATGACGCCACGTAGAGTACACTGGTTTATGTGCAAGTTAAGTTATTGCACTTTTTTTAGTAATTACACTTTACGTGGAGGAGTTAAATATGAGTAAGCAAATAGATATAAAAGAGCCTAAGCAACGTTATTACCGAGCTACGTTTGTAGATGCAGCTTGTGTAGACATGCAAATAACTGTTGAGTTCGAAGCGCCGTTCCCTAGGGATGAGTCAATTGAGTATAGCCAGTTAGCTTTGCGTTCTTTTTTAGAACAAGTGTCTGCGGGTCACATAAAGATTCGCGATATCGAACCAATAGAAACATGAATCATGAACGAGGAGTAAATTATGCATTCAATTAAACCATCTCATCTAAAGTCTGAGATAAAACAAAACATGCAAGCGGGCATCAACACCATGATATGGGGTGGTCCCGGCATAGGTAAGTCGGAGATCCCACAACAGATCGCTGATGAAACCAACAAGAAACTACTGGACTTCAGGGCTAACCTGTTTGACCCGGTAGATGTTAGAGGTGTGCCGTACGTAGCACAACTCAAAGAATCTGCAAAAAGATTTACACGTTGGGCTGTGCCTGATGTGTTTCCAATAGCAGACAGAGACGGTACAGAAGGTATTTTTCTTATTGACGAATTACCAACTGCACCACCTGCAACTCAGAACGCGTTCCTACAGTTGTTGATAACCAGGGAAGTCGGTAATTACAAATTACCTGACGGCTGGTCAATCATTGCGGCTGGTAACAGACTTACTGATGCTGCAGCTGTCTATCAAATGCCATCACCTGTTAGAAACAGATTGGCGCACTACGAGCTTTCAGCCGATCTGGATGATTGGTGTGAGTGGGCAGTATCCAATGGAGTGGATACGTCTCTCGTATCGTTCTTACGATACAGACCCAACTTGCTGTTTGATTTCAATGCTGAAAACTACGCTTTTCCGACTCCTCGGAGCTGGTCGTTCGTTGACAAACGACTAAAGTTACCGGCCGTGGACGAAGAAACACTGTTCTACGGTGTATCTTCTCTTGTCGGTGACGGTCCAGCGGGTGAATACGTAGCGTTTAGAGAAATTTATTCAGCTTTGCCTGATATAGATTATCTCATAGACAATCCAGCATCTTACAAGTCAGACGACAGTCCGGCTGTTTTGTATGCTCTATCAGGTGCTCTGGCAGCTCGTGCGTGTCCAGAGAAAATAGAAAACATTGTTAAGGTAATCAAGAAGTTACCTACAGAGTTTCAAGTTATTTCAATTAAACAATCTGTTATTAAAGACAAATCAATTATCACACACGACGCTGTAGATAAGTGGTTGTCTCATAACTCAACTGTAATTTTATAGGAGGTATATATGAGTACAGTAAGAATGTCTGACTATTTGCGACGTGACATCGTCAACAAATTTGAAGACTCACATAAAAAGTCTAATCCAACAATGGAACTAGATGTTACACGTGGCGATGCTATCTACAACAGATACATCGGCCCTAAAGTAGAAGCTGCTAAAGAAGCTATGCGTGAACATCTGGGTGACATTATAGATCCTGACGCTATGTTCAGTAAAACGAGTAATCTTACTTGTCTAGTTCCTATTAATGATACAAGAACTAGTCATGCTTATGATGATGAAGATATGACATCTGAAACAGAACTAAATGAAGATTATCGCATATCAGTACCCCTATCTACAGAACGTGCTGTACCTATGGGTGTTTCTACTAGTAGTTACAGTTCGTCTATGGAGCATCTTCAATATAATTTCAATAGATACGAAGACGCAGATCTTAATTACTTATGTGAATGCATAGAGTACAACAGCAAAGTACAAGCACAACGTGAGATAGCAGGTCACAAAGTAAATATGTTACTGCTTAAATTTACTACGTTAAACCAAGCTATGAAGGCTTGGCCTGCGTTGTCTAAATTAGTAGAACCAGAAAAGCTTGCCAAAGTTCATGAGAAACAACAACGCAAGCGTAAACAAGAACAGCAGAAAGAAATGGCTGACCAAGTTGTTGTAGACAACGACTTAAACAAAACCATTCTGACTGCGTCACTCATAGGAGATGAGTAATATGCAAGAGTATACAAAAGCTAGATCCCAGCTAATTCTTAGTAGCCCATTTTTCGGGACGCTAGCTCTACGCTTAAAACCTATTGAAGATGAAAGCGTAGGTACAGCAGCAACCGATGGTGAGTGCATCAAGTACAACCCAAAGTGGTTTCTAAAATTACGTGACGAAGAACGCATTGGTCTTATTGCACACGAAGTTATGCATGTAGCTCTTATGCACATGCTACGTCGTGATCATCGTGACCCACAAAAGTGGAATATCGCTGCTGATTATGTAATCAATCTTGCTCTTAAGAAAAGTAATTTCATACTTCCACATACCGAACTCTTGGATGACAAGTACGACGGTATGTCTACAGAAGAAGTATACAATTTGCTGCCTGACGATTTAGGAGACGGCAATAGTCCGTTTGGAGTAATACTTCTAGACGGAGACGATCCCGGTGGGTGTGGTGGAGTTATGGACCACCCATCTATCGGTGATGGTTCAGCGTCAGGTAAATTCGAAGCTGATATAGAAATTGCTATTCAACAAGCAGCAGAAGCTGCTAAGTCAATGGGTAAATTACCTGGTCATTTACAAGAACTTATAGAAAAAGCATTAGCACCTAAAGTTGATTGGAAGATGACGTTGGCTAGGTTCTTACGTTCCAACAACAAATCAGACTTTACATGGATACGACCTAATCGTAGGTTCATTGCACAAGGTATGTACTTACCGTCATTGCATACTCCATGTTTAGAAGAAATCGCAGTTGCTGTAGATACTTCTGGCTCAATCAGTAATGCAGAGCTAGAACAGTTTACTGGCGAGATCACTTCTATACTTCATGACACAAATCCTGAGCGTATTCATTTTCTACAATGTGATACCGAAGTACGTGCCGATGAAGAATACACTAGAGAAAATCTACCACTTAAAGTTACTTACGAAGGTAGAGGTGGTACCTGCTTTAGTCCAGTAATTGATTACATCAATGAACGACACCCAGCAGTATCTGCTCTTGTGTATCTTACCGACTTGGAGTCAAACGACTTCGGAGATCAACCACCATACCCAGTTTTATGGGTTACAACAGCTAGTGAGGAGGCACCTTATGGTGAAGTTATCAAAATTTAAAGAATTCCTAATAGATTACAAAAACTCTGTATTGATCGGAGCCAGTATTTTATTAGGTTTAGTTGCACTTGCATCAACATTGCATCATGTCATTACACTGATGTCTGTATTGTTTCTTGTGAGTGTGTGTATGTATCTACTATATAGGAGTAAACAATGAACGTAGTTTCAACTGTTACCACAGTTTTGTGGATATTAATCGAAGCCATACAATTTGCTTATATGGCTTACCTTATGTGGAGGGAAAGAAATAATGTTGCTAATCGGAATATTCAGCGCATTAGGTCTGCTTTTGCTAGCGCTTAAAGCTGGCGGACGCAAAGCAATTGGTCATGACATCTTCGTTGATGTCATGATCACTGTGACTCTAATGGTCTGTTTTTATGGAACTTTCAGCGGTATGGCCGCAGCCATGGTAGGTGGTTTATGTGCATCAGTTGTTTTATTTGTTATGAAAAAAACAATGGCGCACGAAAAGCTTGCTATGACTAAAAAGAAATACAAAATATTTACTGTTGATTTTACGGGTCCAACAGTTAAATGGAAACAACATGACCCGGACTGGAGGTAGGTATGGGATTTGATATATATGGTAAAAACCCACAGCTTGTCGGTACAAAACCCGACATAGATTGGGAGAAACAACCAAGTAACGAAGAACGCGATAAGTTTATTGAAGACCTGGAAAAGTTTGAACAAGACAATCCAGGTTATTACTTTCGTAACAATGTATGGTGGTGGAGACCACTTTGGTCATACATATGTGATTACATAGCGCCTGACATTTTAACTGATGAAGATAAAAAAGGAGGCGATTTCAATGACTACCATCATATTAATGCTATTAAAGCTAATTATATCGCGGACAAAATAACCGAAGCTCACAAAACAGGTGAGCTACAAAAATTTGCTGACTGGTATAAAGTTAGTCAAGACAACTTACCTAAAGAAAAATGTGATATCTGTGATGGCTCTGGCGTACGTGATGACCAGTATGTCAAAGGTAAATGTAATGCCTGTGAAGACGGTATGAAAGACAGTTTTGCAAAAAGTTATCCGTTTGATATGGACAATGTCATAGAATTTGGTAAATTCTGTAAAGCATCTGGAGGATTTGAAATAGGATGAGTGGAATAAAAGAAAAAAACAAAGAGCTTCAAAGTCTTATTAAAGATAAGCTCAAAGCTAACGGTGTATCTGAAGCGTGGATGCAAGACCATCTAGTTATAGACACCGACATGACCATGGACAATGACGAAGATTACTGTGAACATTGTGGTTCTCATTTAGAAGAGTGCACTGGTTACAAATGTTGGAAGAGGTAATATGTCTTGCAACGAGATCACTATTCATAAAACTTATAAAGAGAATGGTGAAGAAGGCAAAATGCGTATGTTCGTATACACAAATGGAACAAAAATTGCTGACCATATGGTAGAAGATTTAGCTGATGCTGTACGTATCAAAGAAAATTACGAGTCTAGCTTGAACATTAGGTTTGAGTTTTTATATACTACGAAACCGTTATAGACTCTTCAGTTCAGTGTTACTAGGGGTGTTGCCTCCACATATTACCACCTATAACATTGACCCTTGGGGGACAGCCAAAGTTTACTCTTTGGTTGCTCCCCCGTTCATTAGGGGTACACTATAGTATGCCTAAAGAAATAATCATAAAATTCAGCGATGATGACGCTGACGAATTAATCGAGCTTCTTCGGAGTCTCTTCGATCAAATCAATAACGGTAGTGTTGATGATGACGAAGATGACTCCGAGGGAGACCAAGACGACCAGTAACGACCGATGAGGCGTGCGTTCGCAGAAGTAGTTTAAAACCTGCCGCCTACTACCTTCCAGACACACGGTCGTCTTGGTAACCTAATTCCGCGCCGGATAGATGGTTGTGCCAAAATTTAAGAAGAGAGTAGCGCACATAATCTAATACTCTTACTACACGCCAGGAGTAGGATGCAAATAGTTCCATCGCTTTTATTAATAACTAGGAGAGTTATATGAAAACAAACATATCAATTGAGCTAAATGATGAACAACGAGATCATCTTAGTAATATATTTCACAACAAAAAATCATCTAAATTAATTAGTCGTAAAGAACTAAATGATTTAGTACAAATTATGATTGCAGATCTGCTTGATCAAGACGTAGGTAACTTTAAAGAGGTTACAGATGTTATTGCACAAGAGGGTGCTAGTTATAAATTTAACGATATACGAGTAACTAAAGAAGAATGGGATGAAGGAATTCATGTATGGCTAGCCAAACGGAAGCAAAATCAATAACTTTTATAGATTACAACTTTATATTGCGTGCAGACAAAACCATTGAGTTTGATAAAGAACTTAACATTGAGAACTTAAGCTTACAGGTAGGAGATGTGCTTACAGTACACGAGTTACCTGGAACAAAAAGTATGGTGTTAAAAAAAAGGAGCTACCGTTCGAGAAACGATAACCCCTTTTAGGTTTCCTAAATGCTGAAGAGGGCTTAAAGGAAAATCATGGAAGTTAGTATTTTACGATACTGTTACCCATAATTCAATGTCACCAGTACCGCCGCCACCAGGACCAACTTGAGCTAAGACATCAATTGTGTCGTCAGCTGTGTAAGTTTTTGGTGCGGTGTTAGCATCTAGTGTATCTGTACCACCAGCTTGACCGATTGTTGATCCGTCAATGTAGCAGTCAGCATCTGAACCATCGCCAACGTCAAGCACAAGTGCAGTACCTGTGTCTAAGTCGCCAGTTTTGATTACAATGTTATGAACCGTTTCACCAGCAAACACGTCTACCATTTGAATTACATCATTTACTGCAATTGCAGTTGTAGCCGTAAATTTAGCGTATCTAACGCCAAGATTTCCGTCTGGGAAAGGTTTAAAAGATTGATTTCCTTCTACAGGACCTGATTTATATGTTGCCATAATTACCACCTATTTAGTTTAAGTTTAAAGTTCAGCACTTTTTTGTGCTACCATATTTGAACATAAGCGGTTTTTCCGAAAAGTCAAGCCAAGATAAGGAGTATTGATGGCGACCTATGTTTACGTTAAACGTAACAACAAGCACCCGTATACGTACCACGACGTAGATGCCCCCCATATAGAATTCAAGTATGTACCTATGGGTACAGCTTTCAACATGATTCACAGTAAGCGAATCGGTTGGGAGCGAGCTAAAAAAGGAGACTATGAACACTGGTGTAAACTAACCAAGAAGAAAAAAACATGAACAAATTATATTTAGATTTTGAAACATTTTATGACGTAGGCTATTCGCTTACAAAGATGACCACAGCAGAGTATGTACACTCCCCGGAGTTTAAAGTGTGGGGTGTAGGCGTTAAATGGAACGAGGATGGCGAAACTGAATGGTATAACGAAGATGAAATACCAGAGCTATTTGCACAATACAATTGGGAAGATCTCGCGGTTGTATGTCACAACACACTATTTGATGCTTATATACTTACACAAGTTTACCAGGTCTATCCAAAGTATTACTACGATACAGCTGCAATGAGCCGTGGGTTGTACCCAAACGAATCTGCAGCACTTAAAAATGTAGCAGAACGTTTGTTTCCAGATGACAAGTCGATGCGTAAAGGAGAAGAACTTGTCAATGCCAAAGGTATACGTGACCTTGACCCTCAATTAGAAACTACAATTGCTGGTTATTGCATACAAGACGTAGATCTAACGTACGAAATCTTTGAGAAGATGGCCATTGGGTATCCACAAAGTGAACTTGACCTGATTGACCTGACAGTTCGTATGTTTGTAGAGCCTAAAATTACACTCGACCGTGAACTTGTGATACAGCACAAAGAACAAATAGCTGCTGAAACAGCACAACACATAGAAGACAGTGGGACAACACGTGAAACACTCGCTTCTCAGCCAAAGTTTGCTGCACACATAGAGTCCCTGGGTATAACTGTGCCAACTAAGAAAAGTCCACGCACAGGTGAAATGATACCAGCGTTCAGTAAATCTGATGCTGCGTACATTCAAATGCAGGCTATGTATCCCGAGTACAAACATATCTGGGATGCACGTGAAGCTGTTAAGTCTCGTATAGAAGAAACTAGAGCTGAACGATTTTTGTCTGCAGTTAACCCAGACGGTACTTTCTCAGTTCCATTACGTTATTACGCAGCCCACACTGGTAGATTTGGTGGTTCAGAAAAAATAAACTTACAAAACCTGCCACGAGGATCTAAGTTACGTAGTGCACTTACAGCTCCCGACGGTAACTATTTGTACGTAGCTGACTTATCAAACATCGAAGCGAGAATGCTTGCGTGGTTAGCCAACGAAGAACCATTACTAGAAGCTTTTGCAGCAGGCGAAGATGTGTACAGTATTTTTGCTTCTGAGATATATGGTAGACCTATTACCAAAGCTAACAAACTAGAAAGATATGTAGGTAAAACAGCTATCTTAGGTTTAGGTTATGGTATGGGTGCAGAACGATATCAAGCAACACTTACTCAAGGATCACCATCTGTAGACGTAACGTTAGCTACAGCTCAAGGTATTGTTTCTCAGTACCGAGGTATGTATCCAAGCATTCCCAGGCTATGGAATGTATGTAAAAGTTTTCTATACGGCATGATTGATCGTGCTCAGTATGGTAATACGTACGGCCCTTTGACTGTATCAAACAACGCCATTCAGCTGCCAAACAAAATGTTCTTAAAATATCCGCACTTACAATACGCAGCTGGAGAGTTTTTGTACCACTCAAGCTTTAACAAAGCCCCTATACGTACTCACGGTCCTAGACTTTGTGAGAACATTATTCAGGCTTTAGCTCGTATAGTTATTACAAATCAAATGCTTACAATCAAAAAAGAATTACCAGAGCTGGATGTTGTACTTACAGTTCATGATGAAATTATATGCTCAGGGTCTAAGCAAGACGCAGAAGTGACGTTAGACAAAATTATGGCTATAATGAAAAGTCCACCAGAATGGTGTGAGAAGTTACCGTTAGATGCTGAAGGAGGTTATAGCGAAGTCTATGACAAATAAATGAGCAATCTTATACTAACGAGAAAGAAACAGGAGTGCATAGTTATCTATGATAAAGACGCACCAGACGTTATCTTGTGTGAGATTGTTGTTACCTCTCTTGGCATTAAACAGGTTAAGTTAGCTTTTGAAGCTGACACTAATATTAGGATCGACCGAAAGGAAGTTTATGAAAAGAATAAATGAAGAGGGAGTTAAATTATGGAAGTTGTTTTTCTTAAGGCTAAACAACGATTAGTCAAAGAGATATCGTTAGAAGGTAAAAAACCTTACCCACTAGTAAAAAAGTTTACATCACATCACCACAAGTTTGATAAAACAGAAGAAGGATTTCAAGAGTTCTTTGATTTATTAAAACAATATTCAAAACAAGGAGCCGCGTTACACAAAGGGCTTCTTAAACGTAAGTTAAAAAACGAATCAAGAGCAATGCTCACAGACAGAGCTGCTCAAACAGATTTGTTAGTATTAGATTTAGATGGCATTGAATTTCCAATATCATCTACTAAATCAACACTTAGCGAGTTTGATATACAAACTATTGCTGAGCAGTTCGTTACATATCTGCCCCCGGAGTTTCAGGATGTAAGTTACATTGCACAAGCATCTGCGTCCCTGGGCTTAAAAGGTAACAAAGTTTCTATGCATTTATTCTTTTTACTTAAATACCCTGTGTACCCAAAAGTATTAAAAGAATGGTTTAGGACTTTAAATTACGAAATAGATTTTCTTGCTAATCAATTAAATCTTTCAGCCAACGGTCAGAGTTTAGCATTTCCTTTAGATGTCAGTCTTGCTGATAACTCAAAGTTAATTTACATAGCGCCACCTAAGTTTGTGGGTATACAAGACCCAATCTCGGGAGACAGGTTTGTATGTATTACTCGTGGTCAACCGACCGTGGACATAGTTCCATTACTCAAGGATGTTAATCCTGAGAAAGTACACAATTTAGGTGTACAAATAAAAGATGGTTTACGAAAAAAAGCAGGACTTACTAAGAAAGCCGAACGTGTTACTACAGTTAATATAGGAGGCGAGTCTCAAGAAGTTCTACAGAACCCTGACAGAATGACTATTGAAGTTTGCAGGGTTAGTGAACCTTATGTTAACTGCAATATAAACGGAGGAGATAGCGGTGCCTATTATTTTATTTTATCCAACCCTCACTATATGTACAATTTTAAAGGTGAGCCTGTATTTGAAATACAGAAAGCAGATCCAGACTTCTACAAAAGCGTATTCGATACGTTTGCTGAAGCAATGGAAGGCGGAAAAGACGCAAGACCAGTAGTTCTTAGAGATTACTACACAGATACTTTTTACAACGGTGTGTTTGATAAAGGCAAGCAGCAGTTTACTGATGACTTTCCACTTACACCTACACAAAAAGGATCTCTCGAAGGGTTTATGCGTACCCACAATCGTCCTATGCCAGACTTTGTTCCGGACGCACAAGTAGTGTTTGATCCAGCATCAGGTAAAGGTATAGAGATGGAGAAAGCTCCGTACTATGTAAACTTGTTTAGAAAAACACAATACATGTTAGCTGCAGAGCAAGATTTACCAGAGGTAAAGTATGGAGAGTCAGAGAATTTTAAAAAGTATGTACCTCTAACGTACAAGCTTATTCAACAGATTCTCGGCGGTGGTGTAACAGAAACAGAACACTTTGTTAACTGGCTTGCATACATATATCAGAAAAAACAAAAAACTATGACTGCATGGATACTTACAGGTGTACCGGGCACGGGTAAAGGTTTGTTTGTACATAAAATACTAAAACCTTTGTTTGGTGATGCACAAGTTCCTATGCGTTCATTAGAAAATATAGAAGAACAATTTAATTTATACATGCGTATGGCCTTGTTTTTAGTAGTTGATGAATTCCGAATGGGAGACTCAGGTAACATAGGACGTATGGCAGACAAGTTAAAACATCAAATTACAGAACCAACATTAACAGTACGTGCTATGCGTGCTAACCAAGTAGAGCTACCTAGTTTTTGTAATTTCTTATTTCTTACTAACAGAGCTGACGCGGTCAAAATAGAAGATGGCGACAGACGTTACAACGTAGCTCCCAGGCAAGAACGTAAGTTAGATAAAACATTCCCTGAGTTACTTACACGACTGGAAGATCTCGATAAAGAACTGTACATGTTTTCTGGTTTACTAGAAAAGTTTCAAGTTGATGAACGTATGGCTCACACAGCATTAGATAATGATGCTAAACGAGACATGAAGTTAGTCAGCATGTCAGTACTAGAAGAATTTGCAAACGCTATAAAACTCAACAATTTAGAATACTTTGTAGAGATTTTAGATATACCGCTTACAAACACATTTGACGCCGGGGGAATAAGTACAGCACAACGCTACATAAAGAATTGGATTGCAGCGTCAGGTCAAGAACTTATAATTCCTATGCAACACATGAAAGTCGTGTATGATGTATTAACAGATAACAAAAAAGTGTTATCTACAAGAGACTTTACTAAGGCTATGAGCCGATTAAGTATCGCAACAACCCGTAAAAGAATGGGTGAAGGTGAAAACAAGTCAGCTCCAAGAGGTATATTAATCACTTGGGTCTTAGATAAAGAGGTAAAAGAGTCTTTACTTGAAGAACATTTTGACAAGAAAGACATGGAACTTACTAGGAATATGGCTACACATTAAACTATGTCAAAGCTTGTACAAGACAAGCGTCCAGATCTAGAGAACGTAATAGCAACGGACGCCCCAAAAGAGTTGGGACTCATACCAGCCTGGTCACACTCGACTTTAAAAACATTTGAGAGCTGCGCTTATCGTAGTTACATCTCTAAAGTTAAACGCATACAAGAAAACTTTGGCCCTGCTGCAGCACGTGGTAGTGAAATACACCAAAAAGCAGAAGACTATGTTAACGGTACGTTAGGTGAGTTTCCATTAGAGTTAAAAAAATTCGAGAGTCAATTCAAAATACTACGAGAGCTATATATAGAAGCTAAAGTAGAACTTGAAGGCGACTGGGGATTTACAATTGATTGGGAACCTTGTGGTTGGTTAGTACCAGAGACCTGGGCACGTATTAAGTTAGATGCTATGGTCCATGAAACTGATACATCAGCACGCGTTATTGATTACAAAACAGGTAAAAAGTTTGGTAATGAGATAGCACACGCTCAGCAAGCATTAACTTATGCAATCGGTAGTTTTTTTAGATACCCAGATTTACAACACGTACAAACAGAGTTGTGGTATTTAGATCAAAACGAAACTACAGTACAAGCTTATACTAGAGATGAAGCGATGTTGTTTATGCCTAAACTCCATCAGCGAGCTGTAGCTATGACTACTGCTACTAAGTTTCCTCCTAACCCTTCCAATTACAATTGTAAGTGGTGTTCTTATAAAGAAGGAGAGTACCCAGCTTGTCAGCACGCTATTAAATAAAGTATAATTAAATGATAAATACAGAATTAAATACAGAATTAAATAATAAATACAGGATTAAATATGAAATTAGATTCACCGCCCGCCTATGCGCATCAAACTGATACCACAAACTTTATTCTAAACAACCCTCGATGTCTTATTACATCGGACCCTGGCACAGGTAAAACACGTTCTGTGTTAGACGCTTTAGTGCAAACTAAAAGTGTGACCTTAGTCATAGCACCGCTATCTATCTTAGAAGCTGCTTGGGTAGATGATATTAAAAAGTTTCAACCCAACCTTAATTACGGAGTAGCTTATGCTAAGAACCGCCAGAAAATATTCGCTGACCAAGAACTTGACATGGTCATTACTAATTTCGAAGCTGTTAACTACCTATCAAAAGATCCATCGTTACTTGACCGATTCAATACGTTGGTGGTTGACGAATTCACAGCCTTTAAGAACAAAGATTCTAAACGATCCAAAAACCTTAGAAAGATTGTGTCACAGTTTGATACCAGGGTGTTTATGTCTGGTACTCCTAATACTAATAGCATTATAGATGTCTGGCACCCAACACTTTGTGTAGATGACGGGCAACGTTTAGGCACTCGCTACTACAGTTTTCGTAACCAAGTATGTACTCCTAAGTTCAATGGCTTTGCTAATGAATGGATAGACAAACCAGGTATTGAAGAAACAGTAGCACACCAACTAAACGATATTAATATTCGTTATGCTTTAGAAGATTGCATTGATTTACCAGATAACGTAACTCGTGTAATGCATACAGATCTAACACCCGCTGTGCAAAAGATGTACAAAACGCTCTCTGAAGAGTCTGTCTTGTACACAAAACAAGGGACTATTAACGCAGTTAACGCTGGCGCTCGTGTTAAAAAATTACTGCAATTAGTTTCTGGAGCTGTGTATGACGAGCAAGGTGATGCTAAATACATTCACCAGCAACGTTACGACATGATTATGGATCTATTAGAAGTACGCAAACACAGTCTTGTTGCATTCAATTGGCGTCATGAACGTAATGCTTTGACTGCATTAGCTGACAAACGTGGCTATACGTACGAAATTATTGATGGTGAAACTAACCCACAAAAACGTGTTGATATCGTACAAAGATTTCAGGCCGGGCAGATAAAAGTATTGTTTGCTCATCCTCAATCTGCGAGTCATGGTCTTACACTAACTAAAGCTACAACCTGCATTTGGTGTAGTCCCACTTACAATGCAGAACATTTTCAGCAGTTTAACCGACGTATACATAGGTCAGGTCAAACTAGTAAAACTGAGACTATCCTCATTGCAGCACGTAATACCTGGGAAGAAACAGTGTATGAAAAGCTTAATGGGAAATTAGGCAAGATGGAGAATCTTCTCCACATTTTAAATAAATTAAACAATTAGGAGAATTGTTATGGAAGAAAAAAAGAATTTGAACCAACTTATGGATGAGCTGTCATCTGTACGTAAAGACATTAAATCTTTACAAGAACAGGAGAAGGTCCTTAAGTTACGTCAAAACGATCTCGATAGTGAAATCATTTACAAAATGGAAGAGCAAGGTCTCGACCAGATTGCGAGTGATGTATGTACAATTTCTAAAAAAATAGATGTTGTACCTACTGTAGAAGACTGGGACGTATTGCATAAACACATAATCGACACTGGTCGGTTTGAGTTATTGCAAAAACGTATGTCGGCTACTTCATTTAGAGAGGCTTTACAACTGGACGGTTCTGTTCCAGGAGTTAAGTCTACGGAGCTTACTAAGATTAACTATCGCAGTAAGTGAACATTAACCATGAAAGAAGGAAGGTGAACGATGGCTGAATCAAAAGCTGTATCCCTAGTCTCTGCTAACGTGCCTGCGCATGTTAAAGAGTCTGCGGGCCTTGGAAACGAAAATGTTTCCACCCAACACCTACAAACCCCCAGGGTAAAACTACTTCAACAAATGAATAGCGAAGTTGACGAAAGTCACGACGCATACGTTGAAGGAGCTAAGCCTGGTGATTTGTTAAACACGGTAACCAACGAAATCTACGGTACAGAAATATACGTTATTAACGTACATTTTACTGAAGACTTTGTCGTTTGGAGAAAACGTGAGAAAGGTGGTGGCCTTGTAGCTAGTTGTGCGTCAAGAGCTGATGCGGATGAAATGATTGGGAACCAAGACGGTAGCCCCAATGATTACGAAATAATCCAAACTCAGTCTCACTTATTGATTCGCAAAGATGCAACAACAGGAGAAATGGAATCAACACCATTTTTAATGGACTTTGCATCTTCTAAGTTAAGAGTATCTCGTGAATGGAACACGCAGATTGCTCAGCTTGGCGGCGACAGATTTTCTACGTTGTGGAAAGTCTCTTCTGTAAAAACCCAAAATAGGGCTGGACAACCATTTCAAAACCTCAGTGTTATGAAAGAAGGTTGGGTTACAGATGATGACTACGAAATAGCTAAGAAAGTCTACAAGGGTGTATCAGGTAACACAGGAGCCTAAATGACTGTGTGCGTACATGCTGCGACATATACTGTCGCGGCGTGTATGTATTTTTTATGCTATGCTGAGCCTGTGAATGAAACAGGCTTTATTAATAAAGTAAACAAAGCGCTCTCTACTAATATTTATAAGTGGAAGATTAACGACCCTTATCACGGGGGTGTGCCTGACGTTTACTACAGTGGTCCTGCTGGAATGTGCTTTGTAGAATACAAGTACAAACCCAAGCTGCCAGCAAGAGACACGTCTAAAATAAACTTTGGCTTATCTAAACAACAAGAAATTTGGCTTACAGACCGTCGAGATCACCAGGTGTCCGTGTATGTATTAGCAGGTTGCGAAGATAAAGTAGTTCAAGTGAGCTATAACTTTGGCAAAGTAAACGAATATACCAAACAAACATTTTTAGAAGACGCTATGGATTTTAAACAAGCTGTCTTTTTATTAAACGCACGTTTAGGAGGAACCGATGGTTGATATGGTAAACAGTCCACCACATTACAATGATGGCGGAATAGAGTGCATAGAAGCAATAGAAGCGTCTATGTCAGAAGAAGCATTTAGAGGCTATTTAAAAGGAAATATGTTAAAGTATCTTTGGAGATACGAACATAAAGGAGGAAAAGAAGACCTTGATAAAGCAAACTGGTATCTTACAAAGCTTAGAGGATCTTTCTTGGAAGAGTAAATGTACGAATATAATTGCACAGTTGAACGGGTTGTTGACGGGGACACTATTGACGTTGTTCTCGATCTTGGTTTTTCTGTTCTTTATAAGTCTAGGGTGCGTTTATATGCTATTGATACTCCCGAGTCACGTACTCGTGACAAAGACGAAAAAGTTCGTGGAAAAATGGCTAGCAAATTTCTTTCAGATGCTGTTAGCAGTGGTTCTGTCATTATAAGGACTGAACTTAAAGATTCTAAAGGTAAGTATGGGCGGGTGTTAGGCACAGTAGTGGTTGACGGCGTTGATATTAACCAGGCTATGTGCGACAAGTTCTTAGCTGTTCCTTATTTTGGACAAAACAAAGCTGCAGTAGAAGCTGCACATCTAAGTAATAGGACTAAACTTATTGAATTAGGTCAGTTCGACCCTACGACCGTTTCTTCCTAGCCGTTTTTGTACGTGCAAAAGATCTATTATGACTCTTATGTCGTACTGCAATATTCTTTTTTGCGTTATTAAACGGATTACCATCTTTGTGATGTATGTCTTTATCATCACCTTTTTTAACAGTGCCAGCACGTAACGCAGCCCGCCTGGCTTTGTTACGCATAGCTCGTCTCTTTTTTTGAGCTGAACTACCTTGATATTTATCGTACTCGTTACGGTAATTTCTAGCCACTTACTTTTCCTTTGCTTTCCCTATATTTAAAGCCAGAAAATCTATGACTTTGTATAGTTTAGCTAAGAGTTTATCTCCTTGTGGAGTTGGTGTAATTGCTGCAATCAAAGACGCGATAGCAATAATAGATGTTATCCACATAAATATATTAATATATAGCATAAGTTTTTACCTCCTTACCTACATTATTTCATAAATGTAAACACTCTCAAAGGTTTTGCCTTACCTTTTACGGGCATCGGATCTAGTTCTTGTAAGTAATATCCGCATAAAGATTCAGTTTTCTCACCTATAAGTATGTCTACTCCAGCTTCTTTGGTTGCAGATTCAAGTCTTGCACCACAATTAACTGCATCTCCTATAGCTGTGTAATCGAACCGTGACTCGCTGCCCATGTTTCCTATCACAGCTTCACCTGTGTTTACCCCAATACCAATTGCAATCGGAGGTAGGCCTTCGGCTTTTAGTTCTGTATTTAAAACTTCCATGTTTTTAACTATATCTTTTGCGCAGTCACACGCTGCTCGAGGGTGGTTAACTAAGTCTAGTGGAGCGTTAAAGATAGCCATCATAGCGTCTCCTATGTACTTATCTACCATCCCGTTGTGTTTTTGTACTGCTTTTTGTTGCGCTGTCAGAGCTTTATTCATTACATAAGTCACTTCTTCAGGCTTTAATCGTTCAGACATAGAGGTAAAACCCCTTACATCTGTAAATAAAAACGTAGCTTCTTTCTTTTCACCACCTAACTTAAGTATATCTGGATCATCTTGCAGACGTTTTACCTGGCGAGGATCTAAGTAATGTTCAAATTGTTTCTTAATTTGCTGGCGAAGGAGTGATTGTTCTCTAAAATTAAGCCAGAACTGCTGACTTAATATAAGTACTAGTGATATACCGCTATAAGTAGTGTCTATAAGTAATGAGTTTTTAACTACAAAATACCATTCAAGTGCTCCTGTACTTACAAGAAGTACTGCAGCTCCCCCTGCCATGTATGCAGGCGTACATTTACGTCCAAGCAGGAGACCAAATGTACACAAAATTAAAAATATAAATAGCTCATACGTAAGTCTGTCTGCTGGTATTTGTGGGCTATTAGGCAGTAATAAACTTTCTGCTAAGGCTGCTTGTATGTGATGAGGATTAAGTAGACCGTGGGGCGTGGCTAATTGAGGCATAACACCAGCTGCTGTAACTCCAACAAACACAAACTTCCCATCTACCTGGGGGTCTTGTAACGTAGTTTTAGGAGTATTAACCCAAGAGATCCATTTTCTGCCGTACTTGTCAGTAGGTATTACACCTAGCTCAGGTATCCGAACAGCTTGTATACCACTTTCATAAGTTTTTATTTGATACGTACCTTCCCCGGTCAGGGCTTTTAGTACTTGTGTAGCAAACGATGCAACCCAGCCTTCAGGAGTTTGTACAATAAGTGGGACGCGTCTAATTAAGTTATCCACATCTGTCGGTGCAGACACAATACCCTGATAAGCCGAAAGTTCTAGCAGACTTACGTTAGCTAAGTGCCCTGATAAAGTAATCATATCCACAGGGTTATCCCCAAGTATTACAGTACCGTCAGTCGATGGGTATATTCGGTTTTCGTATTCAGGTATAGCTAGTACATTTGTGCCTTGCTGCAGGCTCATTGCGAAGTCAGCGTCTCCACCAAATCTATCTGCTTGTGGGAACATAATTACCCAACCCACGCCTAAAGCTCCACGGTCGATTAGATCAAGCTGTATTTCTGCTAGCCGCTCTCTAGGAAAAGGCCACCCTCCTTCTTTACTAATATCATTCTCAGTGATATCTAGTATTACAAAGTGGCCGCTGGGAGTTTGTTCTTGTATAAGTGCATCAAAGGTTTTAAGCCTAAGTACTTCTAATGCCCCCCAATCTAATATAAGTGGCATTGATAATGCTATAGCAGTAAGTACTCCTGTTAACCACTTATTCATTTTTTACCCCGAGTTCTGTTTAATAGTAATATTTGATCCACCACCGTTTACAATAATTTGATTAGATTTACCGTCTTGTATAAGTATAACGGTATATCCTTGAGAAATGTTTAAATCTATACGAACAGATTGACTAACCGATCTACGCAAACTTAACACTTCTCCCTGGATAATAGTTGTAATTTGCGTTTGTGGGTCTTGTCCTATTTGTGTGCCTTTTACTACAGTAGAAGTAACATCGCTTTTTAAACCATCATCTTGAAGTACATCTAGTTCGTCTAATACAGCTAACAGGTCTTCTAGAAAGTTAGTATCTAAGTAATTTATATCTAGCTCAGTAAACTCAAGGTCAGACTCATTATCTAAAAAATCTTCTGCAAGATAATCTATATCTAAATCATTAAAATCTAAATAACTTGCACTACTAGAAACAGCGTTCACCGTCTCCGTTTGTACGTCTTCTTCAGGAGGTGTCACAATCAACATGTTATCTATAAGCTCAAGTGTTATATCTAAAACAACTGGCTTACTAGGAGAAGTTTCAAATACACTTACAGTTGTAGCCTGGTAAGGTTTGTTTAGTACAACATCTCCCATTGCAGTAGATACAATTATTTCTCCAGAAGAAATACCATTAACATCAGGTAACAATATAATTAAAGATCTACCTAACTCATCTACAGTGCAAGTAAAGTCTGTGCCTCTAATTGCAATATTTGCAGTTGGTGTACGTATGCTTATATTTTCTTTACGAATTGTATTTATTTTGCCGGATACGTAACGGATAGTCCCACTGGCAAATTGTAATGCCATCTTAGATTTAGATGGATCAGGATCATAGATGTATTTATCTACAATAAGTTTAGAATGCTCAGTTAAACGTACAACTGAGTCATCTAGAAAACGAAGTCCTATACGCCCATTGCTAGTGCGTACATCGTCTTGAGATTGTATCCCTAGTTTTAATTCTGCGTCATAAGGTTTTTCTCTTATAACTCTAGCAAAACCTGTTAACTCAGATACGTTCCCTATATTAACAACCTGTACTTGTTCCGCCGTCGTTTTGAATGACGCAAACAGTACCGTTGTTGCCAGAAGAAATAATTTTAAGCCAGTCATTATCTAATGTACTTTGTTGCTCAATGTTAAACGTTCTACTATTACCTGTTTGGTCTAGGTAAAAATAACCACCCGCATAACCATCTGCATCAAAAGTAAGAGTGTTGCTGTCACCATCAACATCAACATAATTTGTTGCTCCATCATAATCAATATCTATAGTAAAAGTGTTGCTATCCCCTTGTATAATCCAATCTAAATCCAAACCGCTAGCTAACGCATTAGTGCCCTGGTCAAAAGTAAACGTGTTACTTGACCCTGTTACATCAACATTCCAGTTAGAGCTGTCAATACCGTAGGTATTTGTAGGATCACCTTGAAAAGTAAAGGTGTTGCTATCGCCGTCAAATTCAAAAAACCCTGTTAGTGAATCTCCCCAGATGTCACCTAAGAATTTATTACTGTCTCCAATTTGATTAATGTCTAGCGTTAAGCTAGTACCATCTAAATCTAGAGGTGTAAGTGTGCCTGCAACCGAGTTCAGTCCTCCTATTATATTCCCTGATCCTAATTGCTCTAAGTCTATATTAGCTGTCGCTCCTGACTGATCTATATAAATCTCGTTATCCGCTGCAAACGTAACCAAAGGAAATAGTAGAAAAATGCTAAGTAGAAGGCTTCTTCTCTTGCTCGTTTTCATTTTCTAATCTCCAAAAACCAGCGTTTTCACCCTCCTTGATTACTTCTAATACCGCTGTTTCAATAGCTGCACGTAATGCTAAATTAATAGATTCGTTACGTACTCTACCGCTCTCAATCTCAACCAACTCAGTTCCTGTTGATATGAACCTAAAGACGTCTTGACTTACAGAAGCACTTAAAATAGTCTTAGTAACTAAGACGTCAATTAATACTTTACCTGTGGCTACTGAAACTACACGAAGGGAAACGGACACAGTGTCACGTCGAAATTCTTTTGAGCCGCCAATCCCTAAATGACGTGCTCCCGCGCCTCCAGACTCAATATTACTTTCATATCCTACCACACCCCCCTCTATTATTAAACCTGCGAACAAAAGGGCCGGTAATTTTTGCTTTTCTTCAAAGTCTTGGCGGGTACTACGAATGAGTTGACGTTCTTTAGTTACATGATCTAAACCAACTCGTTCTACTACATCAAAAAAACCATCAGCATTAGTTCCTGCATGTTTTAATGCACGAATAAGGTATACATACGGGGCTTGAGTAACTGCAGTAGAGAATGTAGCAAACGAACTATTACTTCTACGCTGTCCTGTATCATCTTTAAAAGCGTCGGCGTACACAGCAACTACAGGTTTTGATGTGTCTGTATTACGTTTTACGTGAGCTAGTTCGGTAAGGACAATTTGTTCAACTTGAGCTTCTTCAATGCGTTCAATTGGCCCTAGATTATTTTCAATAGGGTCAAGAATTAGCGCACAGCTAGAAAGTAAAGGAACCAATAGGAAGGGTAATTTCTGTAGTATTCCCATCAGCATCTGTAATTTTAAGTGTAATATAGTCTCCATCCACCGAATACTCAATTGTGTTACCCATTAATTCTAACACACCACTTGTGCTGGGGGTTTCACCAAACAGTTGTTCTACTAACTGCCTGGATAACTGAGCGTAGATTCTAGACTCTAAATTCCTAATAAATCTTGCGAGAGTAGTGTTTTCTTTTTCTCGTTCTAACTCTTCTCTATAAGCTTTAATCTCTTCTTTAATCGCTTTCTTACGATTAAATTCTTGATTTTCTATTGTAAGGTAATGACTAGAAGTACCTACGCCATTAAAAGAAGGGTTCTTAAACTTGTGCACCATCTCATCAGCAGTAACACTTTGAACAAAAATACCAAGAATTAAAATAATACCAATAGCCGCTACAATACGAGTAATTAAAATCTTTTCAGCTTCATCCTTTCTACGCTTTAACTCAGCATTACTAGGTCTTCCGCGTTTCTTTTTAATCTTTTCTTTGGTCATCTCTATCTGCTTTTGCTATTTTGTCTGTATCTATTAAGTTAGGTACTCCTAAAATTGTTTTAATCATGGTGTCTTGACGTATGATTTCATTATCAAGACTACGCACTCTGTCTATCAATGCTACAAGTATACCGTGCTGTGAGTCAAGTTTTGTGCCAAGACGCTGTTCCATCTGTTCTATTTGTTCAGCTACTTTATCATCTACAACGTCTAGTTTTGCTTCCATACCATCTACAATTTTTATTACTAACTTGTAAATAAACCACCCTAAGCCTCCGGCCGCTGCTATTGGAAAGCCCACTTCATTAATGAGCTTGATAGCTTCTTCCATTGTCTTAGGCGTTTATAGGCTTAGCACGTTTCTTGGCTTGCCTAAGGTTGTCGCCCATAAGCATACGACGTTTTACAAATGCACGTCTGTCCTGGGGAAGTTTGTCAATAGAACGCTGTTGTCTTTTAGACACGCCTTTCTTTTTTAGTTTCATTCCTGGTCGTTTCATATTTTTATTCTACCATATTAATTAAGAAGGTTTTGTTGGCCATGTCCAAGCTACAATTGAACCATCATCAGGGTGGCTGTTCGTATCATCTACATAGTTAGAATGACTACGTAAAGTATTAGGTATATTTCGTAAGGTCTGTCTGTATGTAGCCCATTCAGCTTTTTTAGAATCTGTAAGCGGACTGTCTGCCATTTGAGTCCAATCAGAAGCTTCTAATTTAAGATTCCTTTTTTCTACTACTGCGTCCCAAACTTTTCTATAATCTGCCATATTATTTATTTAAACCAAAAACTTGAATATACCCACCCTCAAAATTTCCAGCACTACTACCACTAACATCATCTGTTTTGCCAAAACACCAAATAGTAAAAGTTGTGTTTCCTGGTAAAGAAACTTGAGCATTTAAATTTTTAATGCCAATAGCAAAACTGCTACTGCCACTAAAGCGTTCTGAAGCTAAGTAATCACCCGCCGTAGTACTTGTGTAAGCACTCGTATTAGAAGTCTGTCTCATAGACATAACAAAAAGAGACTCTGAACTACTACTTATAGTCCCTTCATAATCTACGCCAGCCTGAATAATAAACTTTCTATTACCTGAATAATTAAAAGTAGTAAATTGATGCGTAAATAAAGGACTACTTAACACTTCATTTAGAACATGATCAGGATTTCCTGCTGTAGAAGCTATTGTACAAATATGAAAAGGTTTTTGAGCAAAAGACCCTCTATTTAACTCTGTTACATTACTAACACTACCTGACTGCCCTGCGATTCCGTCAATTCTACCAATAG
>Ga0098060_1000151_pt1 | contig 33214 bp, 45 predicted proteins | sample 21_taG_FD_77063 | JGI IMG/M metagenome (GOLD analysis project Ga0098060, IMG submission 77063) | Marine viral communities from the Subarctic Pacific Ocean - 21_ETSP_OMZ_AT15319 metaG | ecosystem: Environmental > Aquatic > Marine > Oceanic | place: Pacific Ocean | collected 2015-01-19 | reverse complement strand
GCTGGTTGATGATGTATTTGCTACTGGAGGTACAATGGAAGCAGCGGAAGAGCTTGCATATACGTGTGGCTATGATGTGATCGGCAAGGTCTGTTTAATGGATATAGGATTAGTAAAAACTGATGTAAAATCTATAATTAAGTATGAGTAAAATTTTATTACTATCAGCTACTGATCTCGAACATGGTCAGTCTCATTTATATGATAATGAAATACATATCACCGGCATTGGTAAAATAAATGCAGCTGTTGAAACAGCTAGATTAATTAGAACTTTTAAACCTGAGGTTGTAGTTAACTTTGGCTCTTGCGGTTCGGTTAAACATTTTCCTATTGGTGAAGTATTAAAAGTAGGTACAGTTGTAAACGATATAGATGTTATGAATATCTCTAATGACAGAGATATAATACTACAAGGCAAAGGAGACATAACATGCTGTACAACAGATCATTTTTATGATAAAAGTAAGAAAGTACAATCTAAAACATTCAGCTATAGAGAAGATATAGATATCGTTGACATGGAAATATACGGTATTGCAGCAGCATGTAGATCTCTCAATGTATTTTGCTACAGTTACAAATGGGTTAGTGATTATGGAGATTTAGATCAATGGAAAGAGAATGCAGCAAAAGGGTTTGAAGAGTTTAAGTATACATTTAAAAATACATTTCTATAATGCATATAAGTAATAGATTTTCAGAAGGACAAAAAAAGCTGTTAGTAGATATAGATGAAACTATATCATTCTACCCAGAAGAAAGACGGTACGATAAAGCTGAACCTATTATAGAAAATATAGCTAAAATAAACCAACTAGCTCGAGATGGATGGTACGTTACTTATTGGACTGCTAGAGGTTCGGTATCTAAAAAAGATTATTATCAATATACTATTGATCAACTGAAATCATGGGGCTGTGTTTTTCATGACTTAATAGTAGGTTATAGAGAAGGTAATATTAATTATCCAACTAAACCACATTTTGATATGGTTATTGATGATAAAGCTAAAAGAATAGAAGAAATATAAAATTATGAGTGATACAGTTAAAAAATGGCATGAAATGCAATCGGAAAAGAATGATCTCCACCAGTCGTCAGAAGAGAAACGAGAAAGAGATATTTTAGAGTTAATTTCGTTAGCAGTTAAAGGCGGTAAGATAGCAGCAGTCTCTGAAAGAGCAGCAGAAGTTCAAAAAGAATTTAATGGAGCTTCTCTTCTTGTTGCACTACAAATAGCCTGTGATGAAAATGGTTTACTACAAAACTAGAATAGCAGATATTCCTAGCAACCTAGTACCTTTTGGTTATACTGTTATAAGATTTAATAAGTATAATATACACAAATGGTCTGGGGTATTTACTCTCTGTATAGAGTTGTTTTACTCTGAAAGAGAATGGGAAGAAATGTGGAATGAAGAGGAAGCAGCTACTAGAATAAAAGCTGGTGATGATTTCTACGTTATGTTTAAAGTAACTGACTTAAAATCTCCAATTGCATACTTATGGGTAAAAGATAATTTTATTTACAATGTTTTTGTACACTCATCTAAACCAAAAAATTCTTCTGTATTATTTATGCAAGAAGTTATACACACAGTTAAAACTGATAAAGAACATATAGAATGGGATACAGACGAATGGAATATTGCAGCCATGAAATTATGGGATAAAGTAGGAGCTAAGAAAATAATATGAGAATTTGTATACTTGGTTCTCCAAGAAGTGGAACCACATCTTTAATGGAATACGTATCAGACAGCCTTAAGATTAATAGGGTTAATGAACCTTACAATAATATAATAGATACCCGGTGGGGTAAAAGAGATATTACAGAAGATAGTATTTGGAGAGAAAAAAATACAGTAGTCAAACACCTAATCTTCCAGCTCACTTCAGAACAGAAAAAAAATTTAAAAGATTACTTTGATAAGGTAGTGTGTATATACAGAAAAGATTTAAAGAGCTCATCAGAAAGCTGGTTAGCAGGTTATCATAGCGACAATTGGAATAGACCTTACATCTATAAAGATAGCAAAGCATTTGAGACTACTAAAAAAAATGCTCAAATAAAAAATAATATTATAGAGCATAGAATTAAAGAAATACAAGAGATAAAAGAATTAGGATACTTCACTGTAACATACGAAGATCTATTCTACTCAGATAAAGATAAAATAAAATTAAACAAATACTTAGATATAACTAATCCTTCACTTCATATACTAGATCCTGTAAATAAGTTAAGACTAGACTCTATTGCAACACCTTCAAATAAAACTATAATATAATTTGTTTACCCGAATATTTTTTCTTATATTTACATATGGAATATAACTTACCTATGCAGCCTAAATACTCTAGAGCTTTTCTAGAACGTACTTTAGGTAAACGTTACTTTAAGAAACCTTACGATAGATTTATGTGGTGGCGAAGTTATACTCCTAAGAATAAACCTCTCGATAAACGTAAACCTTTTATTGATAGAATTATCAATGGTGATTTCGAAGTAGGTCCTTATCTTATGGAGATAGAATTAGTATACCATAACATGAACGATAAGTATCTTAATTCTATTACTACAGGAGGAGATGTAGACCTAAGTAAGTATCATGCTGAAACTTCTATCGACAGAGCTAGAGTAAAACGTCTGCTAGAAGATCATGAGAAAGAAGAGTGGCGTAAGTTAGACGATATTAAACGTGAGTTCTTAGTTAAGTTTAAACTAACTAGTGAACAGTACGATAAAGAAGTAGTTAATACTAGTGCTAAAGATCTAGCTGACTTCTACTTTAGAATGGACAAAAAATATGGAACATACTGGCAGCCGACGAAAATGCCTAAACAATCTATTTATTAAAAACAATTATTATGGACACAATTATTTGGATTATTGCTACATTACTAGTCACAGGAGGCGTAGTAATATATTTCGTGAAAGCCGGAAAAATTAAAGACTCTGATGGAGATCTAATTCCTGATGTCGTAGAAGACAAAGTAGCTCAAGCTAAAAAAACAGTTAAAGCTGTTAAAGCTAAAGTAGAAGATGTAAAAGAAATCATCGAAGACGTAAAAGAGGTTAAAAAAGCTGTAAAGAAGAGAAGATCTAGACGTAAATCAAAAGCTAAGAAATAGTTAATCTTAACCGTTATGCACAATCAGTTAAATGTCGATATCAACCAAACACAATCAGTCACCTGCGAAGAATGTGGAGGAGTCTACTTTGAACAAGGACTCATCCTCAGAAAAGCCTCAGGAATCCTTACAGGAACAGGCAAAACATCCTACATCCCCATCCCCGTCTTTAACTGCCGAGAATGCGGACACGTCAATCAAGAATTTAGACCCAAAGAAGTCAAAGACCTCGATTCGTAATTTATATTACGGATTACAAGATGAAATTTATTCTGATAATTAAGAAGAGGCTACGGCCTCTTTTTTTTATGCTATTTATATAAAAATAGTTACCTACCAACCCGTTTTATTCAATTGTTTCACTTAATAGTTACATTTAACTAATAAGTAAAAGAGGATGAGACTTTTTTTATGTGCCTTTCTGGCACTCTGTAGTTTTAACATAAACGCTCAGGATTATTATACCTTAGCAGATGTTACAAATGAAATTGCTCTAGGTCCAATGGCCGGGAACAGAAGCTTAGCTTTTGGAGTTAAGAATATCCTAGAGGAAGTTATTCAAGATAAAGGATTTGATTTAGGGCCTAACTCTACACATCAGATTCAAGTTACACTTTATTATTTCGATGTCAAGAAGACTAGTATGCAGTTCGCTGTATATAATAGAACTGAAGACGAAACTGAAATTGTTGCTCAAGCACAATTGATAGTTAATGGTAAACCTAAAAAGAAGGTTACTGCTAGAGGTACAGCTACATCTGTATCAACTGCTACATTAATTATAGATGAAGGAGGAAAGTTCTCACAAGCAGATGTTTCTACAGCAATGAAGAAAGTCTGTGAGCAATTAATTAAAAAATTAAAACTAAAGTAAATGAATAAATTTTTAACTATTTTTATATTACTACTATCAACTATAGGTCTTGCACAGGACTTTAAAATTGATCATAGTTATACTACAGGTAATCCACCTTTCGCTGTTGGTGATACTATTACCGTTAAGTATGAGATGATTGATTATAATAGTAATGCATCGGTAACTAAATTCTTACAGTTTGATTACCAATACAATAATAAACTACTTGCCAAGATAGATCATACATGGGTATTAAGCAGTAATACATCAGCCGCAAAATCTCTAACTCATTGGGATGGGTACAAATATAAAGTTTTAGATACTTACGATGCTGACAATCTTACAGATCAATATATTTACGGTTGGGCTCAAAGAACTTCTGTATCAGGAGATACGAACTCTTATCCTACAAATAATGACTGGTCAGTTGAGAGAATTACAGTACAGGAGAACAGTACTGCTATAGCTTATGGAACTACAATACTAAATGTTAGGTATAGAATAAAAGATAGACAAGGAACTGGGTATGATGACTATACTCATCTTACAGACTTTAACTGGGTTAAAGCTCATAACGGTACAGATAGTGCTAATGATGATTTACATGAAGTTGGTTGGTATAACGGTACAGTAAATATAGATAATCAAGGAGATACAACAGGAGTAGATTCAGGTGCTGTTACTATAAATTTAAACACAGCTGCTAAAGCTGATCATGCTGCTGATTATACTTACGAAATATATGCTGCTAGTGGAGTAAACGGTAAGACAGGTGATGCGATTAAGACTGGTAATTTTGATGCTAACGGTCAAATTATAACAGGAGCATCAGACTTAGAAATAGGTAAAAGCTATTACCTTAAAATTGGATTAAGTGAAAATGCAGACTGGTTAGATGATGTACTTACTGTAACAGATGTCTATATAATATTTGCTCAAGCTATTGGAGCAGGAACAGGACCTTCTGGAGGTGATACTAATACATTTGATTACAGTATACAGTACTTACTTGCAGAGTTAAATAATTCGGGTAACGTTAATTTTGATGACTCATACGAAGCATTAGGTCATATACAAGGCGTTGAAGGTTTAAGTGAATGGTTTACTTCTGATACAAATGGAGCTAAAAATGTATGGGGTACTACAGCACAGCTTGGAGTATCTACAAATGATTATTATTTCGGTCAAGACTTTATATTCACAGTAACAGACGCAAATAAAACTTTTAATTTCGGTCATGCTTTCCAAGGTGATCCAGATTTCTCTCATTCTTTTACTCCAACTAACTCAGGAGCTGCTATTTCAGGTACACAGGGACAAGGAGGGTTTAAAGAATCAGTTACTAGAAATGCTCTAAAAGATCCAATACAAGCTAATTTAGATATCACTACTAGTTTAGTAGACGAAAAAGTTCATTTAGTAATCGATCTTCAAGAAGAAGGATTAGTAGGTACTCAATTCAATATAAAATATGATAAAACAATTCTTACTTTAGATGATGTAATCTTTGATACCGGTAACGATATGACTAACGTATCTACTCACTTCGGAGATAAATCAGCAGTAAGAATAGGTTCAATAGATCCAGATGGAGGTTCTGCTATTAAGTTAGGAAATGCTTACAAGCTAATTTTTACACCTGGAGTATCTATTACTAATACAGCAGGATTAGTTTCTTTTGAATTTACAGAAGGAGTTAAAGCTGATGGTACTAAAGTTAAATTTATAATTAAATAATATGAAAAGTTCAATAATAAACATACTAATGATTCTGACATTTGTTGCTTGTGTAACAGATGATCAATTAGAAATTATACCAATAGATCAAGAAATACCAGAGGAATTATTCATAGGTGAACCTTCAGGTTTAAAATTAGAGTCTACTATACTTACAGAAGAGGTAAGAATTAATGCTAAGCTTCCAGCTGATGGACACTACAGAATAAAGATCAGACATGGATTAAACGATCAATTAATATCTCAAGAAAGACTCTATGCTAAAGAAGGAGACAACTTACTAAAAGTATATGTTCGTACTATAGAGACTAGTAGCTATAAACTAGTTCTTACTACTGACAATCATCAAGTAATCGGAATCACAGGATTTGCAAAAATATAAAAAATGAAAGAATTAAAAAATCAACTTGTTGCAACAGTAGGAATTATAATAACTGCTGCTGGAGGTCTATTAATTGCTAACATGGAAGCTATATTTAGCCCAGCAGAAGATAAACCTAGTATGGAACAAACAATTACGATCCCAGAAGGATCAAAGGATACAATAGTGATAACAAAAACAATCAAACCTGCTATTGTAAAACCACCTGTCAAGAAAACAGAGACAGAAAAAAGAAAAGCAGAAGGGTTAGATTGGTAAATTTTATAAAAAAAAGATTATGAAACATGTGTTGTTAAAAATTTGGAACGAACCAATGAGCGATTACATCGTATTAGATTACTTACTTAAGTCAACTACTTACGCTTTAATGGCAATGTGGGTACTCGGAATGGGTACCTTACTTTATGGACTAATTTCTGGACAAGCTAATGTTGCGAATGCTTCTTTCGGAATATTCGATTACATATAATATGAACAAACTATTATTTTTATTAGCATTTCTCTTTGGATTTTCAGCTACTCACGGACAAGTATTAGGTAAAACTGTAACAGAAGACTATACAGCAGGCTTTGAAAGACAAGCTTCTGTGTACCAAATACCAGAATATGACGGTATGCCAGTCCCTGTCGCTATACTATCGATTGGAGTTAATGAACAAGTACTTGAACAGTACCCGGAACTAGGAGATTACCGCGTAGGTTTAGGTCTTTCCAATATAACTGTAGCGTTTATGGACGAAACATTTAGATTCGAATTTGTAGAGACTAGAGATGAGATTAAAGATAGAATGGTAGCTCAATATAAAGCTTCTCAAAGAGGAATTACTTCAGAAAAATTAAAGTTAGTTGGAAATATAACAGCTGCTAAATACTTTGGTTATATAGAAGTATATGATTTCTCTATATCAGAAGATGAGACAGTTAACTTAAAAGACGGTATCAAGAATGTACTTGTTACTAGATTAGGTTTACAGGTCAGATTAGTTGATGCTCAAACTGGAGTCTATATGACTGGATCTGGTTTAGGTAAGTCAACTACTACTAGAGAAATGACTCTACTAAACGATGCTAACTTAGAAGAAGTAGCATTCAATCAATCATCCATAGGAACTGCTACAAAGAAAGCTCTTAATACAGCTGTCTATAAAATAGTAAAGAGAATGAGACAAAAGAAAATTTTTGATCACTAATGGATGAGAAAACTTATAATACTTTTACTGCTATTTTCTTTTAGTAGTATATACTCTCAGCAAATAGTTCAGACCTATACTGATAGATGTACTAAAGCTACTTATACTTTTGTTGTGGCTTACAATAGTTCTACTGTTGTTACATTCTACGATAGGTCTAGAGTCTTTACAGCAGCAGAGTTTACTAATGGAACTTTACAGAACTGGTTAGAAGATACCTATCAATGGTGGAAGAACTTGAGTCCTTGTTCAGCTAATCAATCTAACTCTACTAATACAACAAACACAACCTCTAACGCTACAAATAGCTCTAATACTGCTAGTAATAATGCTACTAATAATAATAGTGGTTCATCAGGTGGGAGTGGAGATAGCGGAGGAGGAAGTGGTGACTCTGGAGGCGGAGGAGACGGTGGAGGAGGTTCTGACGGTAGTGATGGAGGTGGAGGTTCCGATGGTTCCGATGGTGGAGGAGGTGACTCTGACGGTGGAGGAGGAGATTCAGGAGATGGAGGAGGAGACTCTGACGGAGGCGGTGGCGATGATGGCGGTGGAGATTCCGACGGAGGAGGAGATGATGGAGGAGATGGAAGCGATGGAGGCGATAGTGATGATGGAGGAGGAGATGATTCCGATGGAGGTGATAGTGATGATAGTGGTGATAGTGATGACGGAGGTGATAGCGATGATTCTGATGGGGGTGACGATGATGGAGGAGATGACGATAGTGGGGATGATGATGGAGGAGATGATGATGACGGTGGCGATGATGATGATAGCGGGGATGATGATAGTGATGACAGTGACGAAGATAGCGATGACTCTGAAGAAGAGTCGGATGACAGTGAGGAGGAGTCTGAAGAAGAAGAATCTGAAGAAGAAGAATCCGAAGAGGAAGAAGAAAAAGAAGAGGAAGAAGAGGAAGAGGAAAAAGAAGAAGAGGAGGAAGAAGAAGAGGAGGAAGAGGAAGAAGAGAGCGAAGAAGAAAGTGATGAGGAGGAAGAAGAGAAAGAAAAAAAGAAAAAGAAAAAGAAAAGACAACCGCCTGTCATAGCTGCTAACTTAATGGCAGTACAGATGATAGATGGTACTATGACTACTGCTGCATCATTTGGTATGTCACAAGCTAACCTAATAGGTACTACTACTTACAGTTATAATGCTATGATATGGTCTAACATGCAACAGTTTATGGTTGGCACTTCAGTTAGTAATGTATGGTGGGCGTATGATAAACCAGTAGATTATTATTTAGACAATCCCTTTACTGGAGAAAAAGAAAAGTTTGGTACATTTTGGGATAAAGGATCTATTCATTACGTAGATACTAACTCAGTTAACTTTATGTATATGTACGGCACTACTATGATGTCTTATAGTTACAGTAGAGTGTGGATGGGACAAAAAGAGAACAAATGGAAGGGTGGAGTTGCTGGATTTGCTGCAAGTGCTGGTATAGTAAATGCTTTTGGAGAAATATCTTCTACTACATCTTTTACAGGTTTTGCTACTAAACCATTCACTTTCAAAGCATTACCAAGATATACTGTAGCTCCAATGTTAGCACTGTCTCTACCGGTGACTATTATGCCTTTAGACCTTAAAATAATACCATTTGAAAACTTTACTTATATTATAGGATTAAATAACAGCTATAGATTATCTCAAAGATTTAATGCAAATCTTGGAATAAGTACAGTTCACAATACCGATAAAAAGATTCCTATGACTTATGCTTTTACAATAGGTGCTAGGTTTGCATTTTAAAAACTATTTATTGGTATAAACGTTACACTAAAATATTGTTTCACTAAAATTGTTATCTTATGTTTAATTATTTAAAACTTAAATGGATGGCTTTTAAAGACTTATTTAAAGACAAAAACGATATCAATGAAAAATCAGTAGTTGGTTTCGCAGCCTTTGTTATAATGGTACTATTCGCAGTAATAGACTTAGTGACAGGTTATGTTGGTAAAGACTTAGTTATCAACGAATTTATTTACGATTCTTTTGTAATAATAGTATTAGGTGCATTTGGAATCGCAGAAGCAGGAAAAATATTCGGTGGTAAAAAGTAAATTATGGCAATAAAACCAAAAGGAATAGTTATTCACTCTATGGGTGAGTACCTTAATTGGAAAGACAAATGGGTCACAGCTCATGAATTTCTAATAGCATTAAAACTCTCAGTTCATGGATTTGTACACCCTGATGGGCTATATGAATCTATGGTTAAATCACCTGGTAAAGCATTTCATGCAGGTAAATCTAAATGGAACGAATTGAGTAACTTGAACTCTCATTACTTAGGGTTTGAATTATTAGTACCTGGTAAACAAACGTATGATTCTTTTCTTAAAGCTATTGATACTCCAGGCACATATAGTGAAGCACAGTTTCAAACCTCGCTAGAGACTTGTAAATGGTGGATGAATGAGTATAACATACCAGCCGAAAACGTTATTAGACACTCAGATTGCAGTGGAGATCACGTAAGAGGAGATAGAAAAGGTAAAGTAGACCCAGGAAAAGCTTTTGATTGGGAAAGATTTAAAGCTGAATTAGTTGCTTAATAGGAATAGTTTTCTTATATTGTAAGATATGAACAGAACAAGTGTTATATTACTATGTATTACAACCATAGTTATATTCTATATTATAGACAAAAAACCTACTATTGATATTGCTAAGTACGAAACGCAAATCAATATACTTCAACAGAAGATTACATTACTAGAGACTGTAAACGATAGCCTTGAACTAGAATCGAAAGAACTAGAGAAAGCAGTTGCAGCTTATGATGTAAAGATAAATAATTTAAATAGAGATATAAATGTTATTAAAAAAGAGACAAAAGCAAAGCTTGATGCTATCGATTATTTCGGTGATGATATGCTTGAACAGTTTTTCGCAGACAGATACAGAGAAAGACTCTACGAAAACGATTCAATTAAGTAATCCTATAGCTAAATTAGTAGTTAAAGATTTAATTCAAGGCGATGCTAGTTCGAAAGAATTAGACGCTATGGTTAAACTTATCTCAGTTACTAACGATAAACTTATTACACAGTCTGATTTAGTAGCTAATCTTAAATTTCAGACTTCTACTCTAAATAATATTATACTTCAAAAAGACAGTCAAATAAAAACAGCTAATGAAATGTCTGAAGATTTACAATCAGCATTGAAAAAAGCTAATAGACGAACGAAACTTTATAAGATAGGATCAGCTATTGGAGGAGGAGCTGTCATACTTCTATTAATTAAGTAATGAAATACTTATTCTGTAATGGATGCAGTTTTGTCCATGGAGAAAACGCCGGCTATTTATTGGATAAAGATAGGAGTTGGAATCCTAAGCTAAGGTTTACAAAAATATTAGCAGACAAACTAGGATTAGAAGAAATTAATTTAGCAGCTAACGGAGAATCAAATCACTATACAGTTAGATCTACTTATGATTGGGTAGAAAATAATAAAGATAAGGTAAAAGATACTATATTTGTATTAGGAGCAACTGAACCATTAAGATTAGAATTTTATCAGGCTGCTATTAAAAAATATCAAGCAGTATCAATGAGATGGGTTGCAGGAGCATTAGATACTTTGAAAGGAAAAGAAGTAGATAAATTAACAAATGAACTTGATGATGTTCAAAGGCTATTTGGATCGAAAGTACCTATTAAATTAGGAGTAGAATGGTTCGGAAACTTTTTAAAATACTTTTACACAGACGAAGAAGAAGAAAAAGTAACTGAAAGATTATTTAAGTTAATCAATTCCCATATTAATTACAGAGGAGGTAAATTAGTTTTATTTAATTCAATATACGATTCTATAAAAAATAAATCTGATTTTAATTTTTATAATTTTCCAGAAGAACGAAACTATTGGAAAGGTTACAATTCCCACATGCAAGATATACATGGAAATTGGAAGACTAATTGTCATCATCCTTCTCATATATCTCACGAATGGTTTGCTAATGAACTCTATAATTTTATTTTAAATGAAAAACTTATTAGTTCTTAATAATTTAACAGAAGATCAAGCTTCTAATTACATATCCTATATTAATAAATCTGGTTATGAGTTAGAGATTATTACTGCTGAAGGTTACTCTGATTTAGATAGAGTTATTTACTTAAAACAATCGAACCAGTTAAATTTAATACAAGAGTACAAGTATTGTTTTTACTTAGATAATCAAGAAGAATTAATAAACTTACCAGATAGTTTTATAGCCCCTCAGCACCAAAACATAATGGTATTTAATTCAATAGGTATTTCAAATAAGTATAACTTTAATTCTTCCTCAACTAAATTTTGGTATACTAACAGTATGGATTTTGATATAGTATGTAAATTTTGGAAGTCTAGAATACACACTATAGATAGTTATTTTTTTCAACAAGTTAAAAACTTTCAAAAAAATGATAGTAGAAAATACGCAGTTCCCTTTGCTTTTTGGTTAAATGATATAATTATACACCCTAATTTTATATGAAAAGGATAGCTATATGCTTAAGCGGAGAAACTAGAGCTTTTGATTTAACAAAAAGACTAAACAGTACTTTAGTAGAAACAGAAGAGTATACTATAGATTTTTTTATTGCCACATGGGATTCAAACTATACTTCTGAATATTTATATTATCCTAATTTAAAAGGATGTGAAATACTTAAAGAGGAAGAATGGGAAGAACATACTAACATTAGGTATAAAAGTAATAATTTTAAATATTCTTTCTTATTAAAAAAATGCAACCTTTTAAAACAAAAATACGAACTTGATAATAATTTTGTATACGACTGTGTAGTAATTAGTAGGATAGATGTAATTTTTAGACAACTACTAACAGGTATTGATCAGTTTTTGGAGGAACAAGAACAATATGACTTTGATGGGTTAGTAGTCAAAGCTAATGATGAAGCAAGCTACTGTGATAAGAACACATCAGTATTAGATGATAATTTCTGTATAACTAATTCACTTACAAGTGATCTATATACAAATATTCATTTTCTTTATTATGGAAAATCGACAAATAAACTTAGCCATTCATTAGAAATCAACGCTTATATACTTAGAAGATTTAATATTATTCACACTAATGCCGGTGCTACTGTTAATATAGTAAGACCTTCTAATGTACATTTATGGATTGAAGTGCTTGTAAGAAATAATGCTTTGGATTATAATATGAGAAACGATTGTGAAACCGGTTTTCAAAATGCTAGAGTAGAAGTCTATAACGTAAGATTACAGGTACAGTTTAGAGGTTCAATTATTATAGATATTCGAAATAAAGATTATGTGTTTGATAAACTTGGTTACCTATCTCTTCTAGAACAATTTATTTCAAACTTAGCTTTAAAATCAGAATATTCTAAAGTAATTTTACTAGGTAACAAAGGAGCAAAGGATAAAATAGAAAAATTAAACCTAAGATTAGAAAACTATAAGGTAGTTGAAAATAAAACTATAAAAGAGGTTCTTGCTTTGGTAGACAGTAATAATATACTTCTAACCTCACCTAACAGCTTTATATCGTTTGACCATAATTTCTTTTATGAGAAATGTACTAGTAACGATTTAGTATACTTACGTGACAAAACCAGCAGAATTCCTTATAACTACCTATTTGTAATAAAAGGTTCTGTAATAAATAAGTTACTTGACCTAAACTTCGATTCCTTAGAAGACATAGATTTAAAAGCGTTATCCAAAGAGGTTGAAAGTGTAGCACGGTATAATTTACATAATACAACTGACATAGATAAAGTAAAAAACATATATCAATCACTAATTTAACTATTTATATAAAAAAAAACTATGTGGAAAAATGTGAAAAAAGGGTTATTTCCTTTCATTATTGCCTTTTCAGCACTTTCAGTATCTGCATCAGCAGCATTCTATTCTGTATATGGATTAAGTAAACTGTTTGCAGGAGCACAGTTCGAAGTAATAATAATGGCTGGTTCGTTAGAGGTAGCTAAACTAGTAATAGCATCTCTTTTATATCAATACTGGGATACCATTAATAAAGCCCTTAGAGCTTATCTAACACTTGCTGCTATTATATTAGTAATCATTACATCAATGGGTATATATGGCTTCTTATCAGCAGCATACCAAGAAACATATGCTAACTTATTAATCAGTAATAATAAAATAGAATTTTTAGATAATAAAGCCAAATTTTATGAAGACGATATACAATGATATGATAAAGAACTTACGCAAATTAGCAGTAATATTAGTATTCTTTCTAATGCCAAAGCTCAGTCGATCCAAGTACGAGACACCACGGTATCTGGGGGCATTAGATCAACCATCTCTACTGCCGAACTTAGGCTTTCGCAGAAACGTATTGAAGTTGAAGAAGAGAATAGAAAAGCTGTTCAAGAAAAAAGACAAGTAGCAGCTGATAGCTTACAGAAATTTAGACTAGAAATTCTTAACTTAGATAATAATTCAGAAGTAGCTGGAGAATTAGGACCTCTTAAATATTTAGCTGGTCTTACAGATACCCCTATGGATGTAATTATTAATATACTTTTACTAACTATTATATTTGTATTTGACCCTTTAGCTATATCCTTAGTAGTAGCAGCTAACTTTGCTTTTGCTCATGCCTACCCTAAAAGAGAAGAAAATATCTATGGTGAGTTAGAAGAACCTAGTAATGAAAGTATCTTTCCTTCTGATTACGATGAAGATAGAATGAACGTTATTGGGCAAAATGGTAACGACGGTAATCACTATGAATTAGATCCAACTGAACAAGCTGTAGCTGACTATGTAGATAGTAAAGAAGAAGATTGGAAAGTTATAGATGAAGATCCTGCTTCTGGTGACTTTAAAGACTTCGATAAAAATTACGCTAAATATATGATTATAGAAAAAGATGGCACTAGAACTTTCCTTGATGCTAAGCCAACTTTTGTTACCACTCCTAATTCTATACAAGTAACTTTACCCGATGGACGTAAAGGTAAAGTAAATAGAGGAGATGATAGTAGAATTATTTATATGTAGTTGGTTCGTAAGTAAAATATTCGTATCTTTATAGTATGAAAGAACCTCAAAAAGCCCTACCGATACTAAAGAAAGAGTATCCACTTATTTACAAAGCCTATAAAGATATATCAGACGAACAGTTTGAACTATTTGCTAAGAAGCATTTAGATTATGGAATGGGTAATGTAGCAGCTGGAACTCAATTAGCTAATCAAGAAGAAACCGACTTCGCTTTAGTTGGACTCTGGTATAGAATATCAGATAAAGTAAATAGATGGAAGAATATGATTCTATCTAATAGAAAAGCTCAAAACGAATCCCTAATAGATACTTTTCAAGACTTAAGTAACTATGGTATTATCTCTCAGATAGTACAAAAAGGATTATGGAAAAAAACTAAATAAAGTATATTGAAAAGAAAACTAAAAGGACCTGTGAAGGTCGTTTGGGAGAGTAAAATCAAACAAACTCCTTCTAAGTTAACCCATATTTCGTATAGTTCTATCAGTACATATAATAAATGTCCTAAGTTATGGGATATGCAATATAGAAAGAAAGCAGTACCATTTACTCAAAACATCTATACTACTTTCGGTACAGCATTTCATGAAACGTTACAGCATTATTTAGAAGTAATGTACCATAACTCTGTTAAAGATGCTAATGAAATAGATATCAATAAACTGTTATATGACAATATGATTAAAGCATATAGATCAGGTAAGGCAGTTAACGGTCATGAGCATTACTCTAATGCAGATGAACTTAATAGCTTTTGGCTAGACGGTAAACATATATTAGATTTTATTAAAAAGAAGAGGTCTATATACTTCGGGACTAAGACTATGAAGCTTGCCGGAGTAGAGACATTACTATATCAGCAGATTAAACCAGGAGTAGTGTTTAAAGGATTAGTAGATTTAGTCTTCTATCATCCTAATACTGATACTTGGACAGTTATGGATATAAAGACTTCTACTAGAGGATGGAACGATACGTATAAAAAGAATCCTAATCTTACTGCTCAGGTTATTTTATATAGAGAGTTCTTTGCTAAGCAATTTAATATAGACCCTAGTAAGGTTAATGTAGAGTTCTTTATAGTCAAAAGAAGAGTACCTAAAGATGCAGAGTTTGCATCTATGCAAAGAAGAGTTCAAGAGTTTAAACCTAACTCAGGACCTAGAAAAACTAAACAAGTTATTGAGTCTATGAATAATTTTTTAAATAATGTATTAGACGATAAAGGTAAGTTCTTAAATATAGACCATAGTTGTAAATCTCCTCTAGGTAAGTGCGATCACTGTTTACCATTTTCGGATTTATAGCCTATTTATATATAAATATATAAAGATATATAGTTATGATAAAAAATGAAAAATTAACTTCGGTTAAAATTACTCAACCTCTTTTCGATCACTTTAAAATGGCTTGTTTACAAGAAAACTTTTCTTTTAAAAAGCTTGCAGACCGTGCAATTTTTTTATATCTTACTGATAAGACATTTAGAGATAAGATACATAAACAAAACAATATAAAATACAGAAAATAATGGTAGAAGGTTATATTAAAAAGAGTGAGAGAAAAAAAATACTTTTACTCAGTGATGATCTAAGAATGCACTCTGGTATAGCAACTATGTCTAGAGAACTTGTAGTAGGATCGTCTCATAAGTACAATTGGTTTCAAGTAGGAGCAGCTTTAAAACATCCTGATCACGGTAAAGTAATTGACATTTCACAAGACGTTAATAAAAATGCTGGTATAAACGATTCAGACGTTAAAGTTATGCCTAATGAAGGATATGGCAATAGCGGCTTAGTAAGAGCTATAATTAAAAAAGAAAAACCAGATGCTTTATTTATTTTTACTGACCCTAGGTATTGGATTTGGCTATTCGAAATAGAAAGAGAAATAAGAAATAAAATACCTATAATTTGGCTGAATATCTGGGATGACTATCCAGCCCCTATGTACAACAAAGACTATTATAACTCGGTAGACTGCTTAATGGGCATATCTAAACAAACGGTTAATATTAATAAGTTAGTACTAGGCGATGATGCTAAAGATAAGGTAATAAACTATGTACCTCACGGTATTAATGATAAGCATTTCTTTCCCATTAATGAAGACAATCCACTTTACCCAGAATTAATTAAGTTTAAAGACCAAACTATTCCTCATCCTGATATAGAATTTTTAGTTTACTTTAATTCTAGAAATATTCATAGAAAAAGACCTGGTGATGTTATTTTAGCATTTAAATTATTCTGTGATCAAATAGGTGAAGATGCTGCTAAAAAAGCAGGACTTGTTATGCATACAGAGATATCTAACAACCACGGAACAGATCTTAAAGCAGTTAAAGATGCTTTATTCCCACAAGGTAATGTATTCTTTTCAACTAATAAAATATCATCAGCACAAATGAACTTTATGTACAACATGGCTGACGTTACTGTCCTTATATCATCTAACGAAGGATGGGGATTATCTCTAACAGAATCAATGATGTCTGGTACAATGATAGTAGGAGCAGTAACAGGAGGAATGCAAGATCAAATGAGATTCGAAAATGAAAAAGGTGAATGGATTGATTTTGACTCAGATTTTCCTTCTAATCATAGAGGTACTTATAAAAAGCACGGAGAATGGGTAGAACCAGTATTTCCTTCTAATATATCACTAACAGGTTCTCCTATGACTCCTTATATATATGATGATAGATCTAACCCAGAAGATGTAGCAGCAGCAATAAAAAAGGTATATGATTTACCAAAAGAAGAAAGAAGCAAAAGAGGTAAGGCTGGTCACGATTGGGCTAAATCAGATGAAGCACAGATGACATCAGCTCAAATGTGTGATAATATGATTAAAAGTATAGACGAAACATTTATTAATTTTAAACCTAGACCGAGATACGAAATATTTAAAGCAGACAAAGCTCCTAATACAAAAGTAACTCATAAACTATCAGGATACTAATATGAATAAACCAACAATAATAATAAGCTCGCCAGTAGATACTTATTCAGGCTACGGCGCAAGATCTAGAGACTTTATAAAAGCTGTTATTGCATTAGATAAGTATAATGTAAAATTACTTTCTCAAAGATGGGGTAATACTAGATTTGGGTACTTAGAAGACCATAAAGAAGATACACTTTACTCTTTAATCATTCCTAAGATAGATACTAAACCAGAAATTTGGGTACAGATTACAGTCCCTAACGAATTTCAACCTGTTGGTAAATACAATATAGGTGTAACAGCTGGAATAGAAGCTACGATAGTAGACCAAAGTTGGATTCAAGGAGTTAACAGAATGAATTTAACTCTTACTTCTTCTGCACACAGTAAAGAAATATTTAGCAAAACAGTTTGGGAAGTAAAGGATAATAAAACTGGTCAAGTTACTTCTAAAGTTCAAGTTTCTAAACCTATTGAAGTTTTACTAGAAGGAGCAGATCTAACCAAATATTTTAAAACAAGTTCTAATATAGATTTGTCGTCTATACCTGAATCATTTTGTTTCTTGTGTGTAGGGCACTGGTTAAAAGGAGAGTACGGACACGATAGAAAAGATATAGGATTTACTATCAAATCTTTTTTCGAAACATTTAAAAATAAAACTAATCAACCAGCATTAATTTTAAAAACTTCTCATGCCACAACATCGATAATGGATAAATCATCTTTACTTAAAAAGATTGAATCGATTAGAAGAACTACAAAAGGTAAGCTACCTAATGTGTACGTTATACATGGAGACTTATCTGATAGCGAAATTAATGAAATGTATAACCACCCTAAAGTAAAAGCTATGGTATCTTTAACTAGAGGAGAAGGATTTGGTAGACCGTTATTAGAATTTAGTTTGATCGGTAAACCAATTATAGCATCTGGATGGTCTGGTCATATAGATTTCCTAGATAAAGAATACACTACTCTACTAAACGGTAAACTAGAACAACTACACCCTTCCTCGGTTCAGAAAGGAGTATTACTTGCTCAAGCATCATGGTTTAAAGCTGACTCGATAGAGGTTGGTAAAGCTTATAAGAATGTATTTAAACATTATAAAAAGTATTTAACTTATGCTAAGAAATTAGCCTTTCAGAATAAAACTACATTTAGTTATGATAATATGGTTGTAAAACTAGACTCGCTATTCAAACAGTACATACCAGAGTTTGCTCAACAAGTGCAACTTAAATTACCTAAGTTAAAAAAAGCTGGAGCTACAACACCTCCTGCTATAAAATTACCTAAATTAAAAAAAGTATGAAATTAAATCAAGATCAATTAGTAGAAGGTCCTTTCGGCAGTAACGCCTGTTATGAACAGACATTCGAACAGCAAGGTCAACAAATTAAGACTTGGCTATGTTTCGGTAGTGGATTTACAACGTCGACTTTAATGACAGAAGGATCTAAGTTAGTAAAGGATTTATTAGAAACATCCCCTGAATTATACAAAGACCTTCTACACACAGATAAACAAAAAAGAGTATGGGCTCCAGCTACTATATCAATACCAGAAAAAGGTATGGTATTTTTAGATGGTAGTTCTAAAGATAAATGGAACTGGTCAGCTGTAAAAGCTGTACCCATTACTGAAGAAGACAGAAAAGGTAAAAGATTTCCTAAAGACCAAACTCATAGAATGGATATGACTAACCTTAAGCAGTATGCTCAAAACGATTTTATGACTGCTTTAGAATATATAGATTTTTATAAACAATGAAAATATTAGTAACTGGAGGAGCAGGGTTTATAGGTACTAACCTTGTAGAGTATTTAGTTAAAGGAGGTCACAAAGTAACTTCTATTGATAACTATTCATTAGGGTTTAAAAGTAATCATATAAAAGGAGCTGAGTATATAGAATTAGACATAAATGATATAGGCAAATTAGATAACGATTATGATTTAGTATACCACTTAGCAGCTTTATCTAGAGTACAGCCCTCATTTAATAAACCCTCAGAAACTTTCCATAGTAATGTAAACGGTACACAAAAAGTATGTGAGTTTGTAAGACTATGCAATGCTAAATTAGTTTATGCCGGTTCATCTTCTAGACACGGCGATCCTTTAAGTTCTCCTTATGCGTTTACTAAGCACTTAGGAGAAGAGATATGCCATTTATATAGAGGAACATATGGATTAGATATTGAGGTAGCTAGATTTTATAACGTATACGGTAGAAGAGAAATATTAGATGGAGAGTATGCAGCAGTAATAGGTAAATGGAGAACCCAGATAGAGGAAGGAAAATCAATTACTATAGTCGGTGATGGAGAACAAAGAAGAGACTTTACACATGTAGACGATATTGTATCAGGATTATTTCTTATAGGAATGAAACGAGAGTCTCATCCAGATGCTTGGGAATTAGGATGTGGAGTAAACTACTCTATCAATAGAGTTTATGAAATGTTTAAAGAAAGATTTGACTGTGATAAAGTTTATACCCCAGACGAACCTGGTAATTATAGAGCTACATTAAGAATTAATAACGATGCTATAAAGAGGTTAGGATGGAAGCCTACTGATAATTTATATGACTATATAAAAGTACTATGAAAATAAGTTATGCGATAACAGTCTGTAACGAATTAGAAGAGATACAAAAACTTTTGAAAGTACTCTTTAATACTAAAAGAAGTGAAGACGAAATAGTAATACTTTTAGATACAAAGAACACTACTGGAGAAACAGAAGAATATTTAGATAACTTTCACCATTTGTCGAGCACATCAGGGTATAACTATCCTACAAATATAAGATTATATAAAAATAAATTTAATAACCATTTTGGAGATTGGAAAAACCTACTGAAAGATGCTTGCAGAGGAGATTATATATTTCAAATAGATGCCGATGAAATTCCTAATACATACTTAATAGAAAATTTACCTGAAATTTTAGAGTCTAATCCCGATAATGATGTCTATTTAGTCCCTAGAGTAAATACAGTAGAAGGGTTAACACAGGAACATATCGATAAATGGAAGTGGAATGTAAATGAAAGCGGTTGGATTAACTTTCCTGATTATCAATGGAGAATTTGGAAGAATAAGCCAAAGATTAAGTGGCAATCAAAAGTACACGAATCCCTAACAGGGTATAAAGCTTATGCTTTTCTTCCAGGAGATGAAAACTATGCTCTATTCCACAATAAAAAAATAGAAAAACAAGAAAAACAAAATAATTATTACGAACAATTATCATTTAAACCCTTACATTAACGATACATGAATAAAATATCCTTACTCCTCTTGCTAGTTAGCTCATTATGCTGGGCACAAAATTTTAAAGTAGATGGCTTAAACATTATTACAAAAGAAGGAACTACCGTAGTATACTTTATTAACGGCAATTCCGAAGGTTTTTACTTAGACGGTAAGTTTATGAAATCTTACGGTGTTTTAAAACTTCCATCAGAAAACTTTGATTCTTTTATTGAAGATCTTGATAAAGCTTCTAAGAAGGTTTCTACTACTATAGAAAGAGATTTATATATAGTTGAAAAGTTTTCCTTTTCTGAAGATGAAGTATTTTTTAACGTAAAAGATAAAGTAGGAACAATTACTAAACAACAAATTAAACAAATTAAGAAATTATGATAGGAATAATAGGTCAAGGGTTTGTCGGTAATGCGATATACCAAAAATTTAAAACGTACTTTAAAGTTTATACATATGATTTAGATGAGACTAAGAGCAATAGCTCAAAAGAACAGGTAATGTCTGAAGACATAGTGTTTGTATGTTTACCGACTCCAATGGATAAAGATGGGTCTGCTTATACAGGAATAGTAGAAGAAGCTATAAAAGATATAAGTGAATACGGTAAAACTAAAATAGCAGTTATAAAGTCTACAGTACCACCAGGTACAACTGAAAAATTAAATAACCTTTACCCTAACTTAAGCGTTGTCTTTAACCCAGAGTTCTTAACAGAAAGAAACGCAGTTCAAGATTTTGAAAAGCAAAAAAGAATTATACTAGGAGGTCCAAGACCAGCTACTACAAGGTTAAAAGAAATATATTCTGTAGCATTTAAAAAAGTACATTTCGTAAAAACAGGATCTAAACATGCTGAAATGGTTAAGTATATTACTAACTGTTATTTAGCTAATAAAGTATCGTTTGCTAACGAGATGTACCAATTGGCACAGGCATTAGATTTAGACTACGATAAAGTTTTAGAGTACTCTTTACATGATGAGAGATTAGGAACGTCTCATTGGGCTGTCAAAGGCCCTGATGGGTACTGTGGCTTTGGAGGACACTGTCTTCCGAAAGATTTAAATGCTCTAATTAAGGTAGCTGAAGATGCAGGAATTGATCCTCTTATGATGAAAGCTACTAAAGCTAAGAACGATGAAGTAAGAGAAGTGAGAGATTGGGAACAAATGAAAGGTAGAGCTATAGTATGAGTAAAAACTTAATCTATACAACTGCTATTAACCATAATACATCTCAGTTTGAGAATAGTACTTATAGTGAGTACTGTATAAAAAGCTGGGAAGCATGGTGTAGTAAAAATGATATAGACTTTTTAGTTATTGATCAACATGACGATAGATATAAATTCCCAGTATGGAATAAAGATATTATATTTGAAAAAATTGGAGACAAATACGATAAAATTATTTATGTAGATTCCGATACTATGGTCAAATGGGATGCTCCAAATCCATTTGATTTATATACAGATGAGTTTTGTGTGGTAAATGATAGGGCATCGTTAGGATGGATATTAAGATCTATAGATGCCTACGGTAAGTTCTTTCCTAATACTAAATTAAATATAGACGAGTACTTTAACAGTGGTGTATGTTTCTTTACAAAAGACCATAAGTATATTTTTGATAAACTAATACAATTTTATAAAGATAATAGCTCTGAATTAGACCAAATAAAAGGAGTAGGTAAAGTTCAGACAGTGCTTAATTTTATACTTAAAGAAAATAACGTAAAAATAAAATTGCTTCCTCCTATATGGAACTTATTTTCAATCCATAAAAAAGATATGTTTAAACATAATTGGCAATTAAACGAAGACACTACTCCTTTCTTTATAAAGTATTCTAATATATGGCATTTCACAGGATTTGGTATTGAAGATAGAATAAAGATTATGGGACAAGTATGGAACGAATACAAAAGGTATTATGAGTAAAAATTTAGTATTTTTAATTGACATAAAAAAAGACGGTAAGACTAAGAAAGAGTACCAAATATCAATCGATAGTTGGAGACATTTTACAGAGAAATACGATCATGAGTTAATGACTTTAGAAGAGCCAGTAACTGATATGAACTATATGGGTATCATATGGCAAAGATATTTTTTATTTGATATATTAGATGCTAATGAATTAAAATTCGATCAAATATGCATAGTAGATGCTGATACTATAATACATCCAGATAGTCCAGATTTTTTTAAATTAACTAATAATAAGTATACTTTAGTACATGATGACGGTAATTTTGATTGGATCATTAGATCTATGGAGAACTATAATAAACATCTTTTTACTGATCAACCTATTTTTAATTGGTATGAATATTTTAACAGTGGTTTTCAAGTAGTAAATAACTCTCATAGAGAATTTTTTAAAACCATGAGAGAGTTTTACACAGAAAATTCTGATATGATAGACTGGTGTCAAAAGACATACGGTGTCGGAACAGATCAAACTCCTTTAAATTACTTGTTACGTAAACACAACATAGAAACAACAGCACTTCCGTACAGTTATAATATGAGCTGTATGGCAGCAAAAGAATGTTTAAATGATCAGATGCTTCACACTAAAGCTGGTTATATTATGCATTTTAACGGTCTTCCTAATAAGGACGTTACAGTTCCTCATTGGATGGAAAAAACTTATAAATATTTATATGAGCATTAAAGTAGGACAGATAGGTAAAGGTAGTTTTGGGTCTAAGATACTTTCTAAACTCAAATTAATAGAAGGAGTAGAAATAGAATGGGTATTAGGGTCTAAAGACCAATGGTGGAACTACGAAGCTGAGTGGGTAGTAATAGCTAGTCCGAGTGAGTTTCATTACGAACAAGCAAAACATTTCCTTAAAAAAGGTATGAATGTATTTTGTGAGAAACCAGCTGCTTTTAACTACGAAGCTGTAGAAGAGTTGTATAAGTTAGCTAGTGATAACAACTGTCTATTCTACGTTGATGATGTACTTATTTACGAACACATTACACATACAAATAAATTTAGTTATAAAAAATGGGGTTATGCATATTCAAATATTCTTGATAGAATAGCCTACCATCATTTCTATTTAATCTATACAGCAGATATGGATACTAAGTTTAAGCTTAATGTACTTAAAAACGAAAGGTTAGAGAAGGAATTTACTCTTAAGTTTGGAAAGCAGTTGTATCATTTCGACTACAATTTTGACTGGTACAAAAAGAAAGCTCATAATATAGAACCTACTACAGGAACTGATGCTTTAGAAACTATGTTAACAGCTGTACTAAATAGTGAAGCAGATTTTATAGGTAATAGAGAGCGAACAATCTTTGCTACAAAAATAGTACAAAAGCTTAAGCCATTACTATACGGTAAAGTAGCAATAGTAGGAGCAGGTATATACGGAACAACAGCAGCTATAAAATTAGCAGATAAAGGTTACCATGTAGATCTATTTGAAAAATATGACAATATACTATCTGCTACTTCTGGTATAAATCAGTATAGAGTACACAGAGGGTACCATTATCCTAGAAGTAAAGAGACTATACTTTCATGTAAAGATAATGAGAGTAGCTTTATTAAGTACTATAATGCTGCTATTATTAATGACGTAGAGCACTATTATAGTATAGCTTCAGAAGATAGTTTTACTACTCCTAGAGATTACTTACATATATTAGATGAATGTAAACTACAATGGGAAATAGTAGACCCTATGCCTAATTGCGATCTTACAGTTAAGATAAAAGAAAGCTTATACGCTCCAGATGCACTGAGAAAGATATGTATGGATAGAATTAGAGCCTGCAACATCAACCTTCTTCTCAACTCTAAAATAAATTCATTAGATGAGCTATCAGAATATAAGTATAAAGTTATTTCAACATATAGTTCTTTAAATGATTTTGATAAAGTCGAAAAAGATTATCAGTTTGAGTTATGTGAAAAACCTCTATTCATTCTTCCTAACAAGTATAAGAATAAAAGTATAGTAGTAATGGATGGGCCTTTTATGTGCTTTGATCCTTACGGTTTTACAAAGTACCACGTCGGAGGAAACGTAGTGCACGCTATTCATAGCTCTAATATAGGAAAAAAAGCCATTGTGCCTCCTGCTTATAAAAAGTATATTAACAAAGGTATAATAAAAGATCCTAAACTAACCAATGTACCAAGATTTATAGAGGCAGCCAAGAAGTTCTTTCCTGATATAGAGAAAGCTATTCATGTTGGTTCTATGTATACAGTGCGAACTGTACTTCCTAACAAGGACGACACAGATGCAAGGCCAACTATAGTAGATTTTAAAGACGATACTATAGTTTTATTCAGTGGTAAAGTAGGTAACTGTGTAGCAGCAGCAGAAGAAATAGCAAGTAAAGTATGAAAACAAAATTTGCAATTGGAGTATTAGTGCAATGGTATGAGTCTAGTATTATAGAGTACTATATTGATTCTTTAAAAGATGCTATTGAAAGATACGATGGTGAGGTTATAGTAGATGTATGTATAATTGCTGATACTACTTTAGAGAAACCTACCTCACAAGAAGATAAAGAACTAGCTATAGAAAAGATAGATGATATTTGTGAAGAAGCATTTGGATATAATTATGTTAGAAACGAATATGAAAAGTTATACACTATAGCAGACTATAGAAGAGAGTTTAATGATAAGTATTGCACAAAGGCTGATGTACTAGTATGGGGTGAATCAGATATGTTAGTACCTAAACAATCGTTTGTAGTATTAGACCATTTACATCAAAATGTAGACAGTCCAAAATATTTAGCTACATTTAGTATATGTAAAATGTGGGATGATAGCTGGAAACCCTTAGAGCATCCAGAGTTTACAGATAAACCATTTATTGAAATGGACACTAAGAACTGGTGGAGCTTAAGATACACTATGTCGAAGGAAGAAATGAACAGATTCAACGACAAGGTAGAAGATATAGACGTAAGTATAATATCTCCTCATAAGTTTAACGGATGTGGGCTAGTAATTAGCTCAGAAGTAATCAAAGCTGGAGTTAATATACCAAGATCAGTATTCTTTATTCATGAAGATACTGCTTTTATGATGATGACTAATAAAGTTTTAGGTAATATTCCTCAGTATCACTTTAAAAATATTCTTGTAGTACATAACAGAAAGCATCCTGACAAGAGAACGTTTGTAAAAGGCGAGGAGAATTTAGATAAGACTAACCCAGGTGCTCAAAGAGAAGTTCATAACTGGTATACTCCTGCTAATAAAATGTGCGAACAGAATTGCTACAAGCTATTCGATCCAAACTTTAAACCTTATACATGGAAAGATGTATTCGATAGTTGTAAATAACAAATATTATTCTTATATTAACATATAAATCAATCCTCAATGAAATACAATTTTAAAGACAAATTACTGCTAGTGACTGGAGGAAGTGGCTTCTTAGGAGTTCCTTTAGTAAAAAGATTATTAGCCGATGGAGCTAATGTGAGAGTTATCTCAAGAGACGAAGGTAAATTAATAGACCTTAAACAACAATGCCCTCAGGTAGAAATACTTAACGGAGATATATCAGATAAGTTTGAAGTTAAACAAGCTATGAAAGGGGTAGATGGAGTATTTCATTTAGCAGCCTCTAAACATGTTGGCTTAGCTGAAATAACTGTTAGAGAAACAATTAAATCTAATACGATAGGCTCTATGAATATTTTAGAGCAATCATTAGAGGAAAATTTAGAGTTCCTTATTGGAATAAGTACTGATAAAGCAGCACAGGTAGCAGGTGTTTACGGAGCTTCTAAACTTCTTATGGAGAGATTATTTACTCAGTTTGAGAGAATTAATCCTTCTTGTGATTACAGAATAGTTAGATACGGAAATGTGCTTTACTCTACTGGATCTGTTCTATGCAAATGGAAAGATTTAATAAAAGCTGATCAAGAATTAATAGTAACTGAACCGAAAGCTACTAGATTCTTTTGGACTGTCGATCAAGCTTTAGATCTTATTTACGATTGTTTAGATAACGCACAAGATTCTAAACCTTATGTTCCTACAATGAAAGCTATGAGCATAGAGAACTTACTTAATGCTATGTATGAAAAATATCTACCAGATGGAGGCAAAAAGAAGATTAAAGAGATAGGTCTTCAACCTGGAGAGAATTTGCATGAAAAGATACTTGAGGATGGATTAGACTCTAGTCAGGTAGAACAATACTCAGTAGAAGAAATAATTCCTTTAATATAATGAATATATTTGTATTTGGTGGCAATAGGTTTGTTGGTAAAGCACTAACAGAGAAACTATTAGAAGATAATAAAGTTACCGTTTTTAACAGACAAGGTACTGGTCCAGAAGGAGTTCAAATAATAGAAGGAGACAGAAATGATTTTTCTACTATGTCTCATATTAACTTTAACTCATATGATTTAGTATTAGACTTCTGTTTATTTAATGGTGAACAGTTCGATAAGTTTGCCGACTTAGTCCCATTTGATTGTAACTATATATTTATCAGCTCTGCTTCAGTAGGTAGAGAACAATGGGGGGAGTATGGAACTGATAAAGAAGAATGTGAAAAATTAGTCTCCGGTAAGTTTAAAAATTATAAGATAATTAGACCTCCTTATATAGATGGAGAAAATAGTCATAGAGCTAGAACAGCACAAATTATTAATCAAATAGAAAATAATCAACCTGTAACAATAGCAGGAGATGGAAACTATTATATTAATATTACTTGGGTAGATGATGTAGTTAACTTTATACATAATCTTATAGCTAAAGGTAACTTCTTACCTGAGACTATAGAACTGTCTAATCCAAGGAACTACTTAATGAAAGAATATATAGAAACAATAGCAAAATTCTTAGGTAAAGATTATACTATAGCAGAAAACAGTAAACCGTTTTGGGCTCCAGCATATGATTTAGATATGATGTATAGTATGTATACTGATGATTTTGGTCTTATAGATTCTAAATTAGATAAATTTGTTAAATGGTATAATGAAATAGGTAAAAAGAAATATGGATACAATTAAAAAATTATATAGAGCTAAACCTTATTTTCCAAAAGAAGATAGGGATTGGATTCAAGCAGCATGGAAAGATATCCTCTTTACAGGCATGTTCATTCAGGGTAAGTATGTTAAACAATTCGAAGACTTATTTGCAGAGTTATGTGGGACAAAATATGCTATTGCTACTAACTCCGGTGCTACAGCTTTAGAAGTTATGATAAGAGCTACAGGAATAGAAGGTAAGAAATTTCTTTGCCCTACTCAGACTTTTGTAGCTAGTGTTAGTGCTATTGAAAGATCAAATAACATACCAGTTTTAACAGACATTGATCCAATCACTCAGTGTTTAAGTTTAGATATCATAAAAGAAAACGTTGATGAATACACTGCTGGTGTTATGTGGGTTCATATGGGAGGTAGAATTGCTCCAGATTATTTAGAGATAAAACAATATTGTGAAGACAACAACCTTGTACTACTTGAAGATGCATCACATGCTGTAGGTGCTAAAATAGATAATGATGTATATGCAGGTAACTTAGGATTAGCAGGAGCTTTTTCTTTATTTGCTACAAAAATTATAACATCAGGTGAAGGAGGAATGATTACAACTAATGACGAAAAGTTAGCAGAGCAATGTAGAATACTTAGAAATCATGGATGTGTACGTAATGACTCACCAGTGCCAGGTTTAGATTTTGGAGTAACTTGCTCTGTAGCTTCATCTAATTATAGAATGCCTGAGATGGCAGCAGCTATAGGAGTAACTCAAATTAAAAGAACTCACGAATTTGTTGATAAAAGAAATTTATTAGCAGATAGATACAAAGAAATACTTAATAGTGATAAGTTAGAGGTACCTAACATTCCTGATAATACTATTATGACTTGGTGGCAGTATATTGTAGCATTACCTAAAGGTACTACATTGGAGCAAAGAACTAAGTTCTGTGAAGACTTATTGACAAAGTATAATATTCCAACTGCTAATGCTTACTGGCCTGCTTGCCATGAACAACCAGCTTTTAAGGAATTTGTAGGAGACCAAACATACCCGGTAGCTGATGAATTGTTATTAAGACATTTGGCATTACCAATGTATGTAGAAATGGACTTACGACAAGTTGAGTATGTTGCTAACTCTGTTAATGAGTTATTGAATGACTATTAGTATACATCAACCTAATTACCTACCTTGGTTAGGATTTTTTGATAAGATTAAACAAAGTGATAAGTTTGTTATATTTGATAACGTCCAATATCCTAGAGGTAAAAATCATTTCGGTAACAGAAATAAAATTAAAATACATAACGGTAGCAAATGGTTAAGCGTACCTGTTTTGGGTAAGAGTGAAAAGAAGAACTTTAATGAAATTGGTTTTAAAAATGATGACTGGAGAAGAGAACATCTTAGATTAATAGAAATATTTTATAAAGATGCTCCTTACTTTAAAAAGTATTTTCACTCTATCAACGACATACTTTTATATGATTTTAAAACTCTTAATAGTCTTAACGTACATTTAATAAACTATTTTATAAGAGTTTTAGGCATAGAGACAGAAGTAATACTTTCTTCTAATTTAGTAGGTAACAATATATCAGGAGCAGATAGAATTATTACTATTTTAGAAAAGCTTAACGCTACAGAATATATAACAGGATCAGGTCCAGGATCTGTTAGGTATATAAATGAAGATGACTTTAAAAAACGTAACATAAAATTAACTTGGCAACATTATAAACATCCAACCTATAAACAGTTACATGGAGAGTTTATTCCATATATGAATATTTTAGATTTGTTATTTAATGAAGGTCCAAATAGTATAAACATTATATGAAAAGAGTATTAGCCATTGGAGCACATCCAGACGATATAGAATTCGGAGTAGGAGGAACATTAGTAAAGCATAAAAATAATGGTGACTATACAGTTTACCTTTGTATGACAAGTACAGAGTCTGTAGACGGTACTACAGGCAAAGTCATTAGAACAGCTCAAGAGAATCAAGAAGAAGTTCGATGTGCTGCCAAACATCTTAAAGTAGATGCCGTAGCATTTTTACCTTGCACTGATTTAAAAGTACCGTTTACTTTCGAAACAGTTAGCGGAATAGAAACTTATATAAAGAAATATAATATAGATACTATATACACACACTGGGCTGGTGACGCTAATCAAGATCATATAGCTACATTTAAAGCTACTATGGCTGCAGCTAGATACGTACCTAACGTTTACTGTTACGAACAAATACCCGTAGCTAGACAATCAGCTAACCAAATGACTACTAACTACTACGTAGATATTACTGATACTTTCGATGAGAAGATAAAAGCTTCTAAGTGTCATAAAAGTCAGATAGTAAAATATAAAGCAGCAGGTTTTGATGTACCTGATAACTTAAAAACACTAGGAAGATTTAGAGGTATACAGGCTAGGTGCAAGTACGCAGAAGCATTTCAAGTAATAAAGCAAGTAGGATGATAGTAAAAACAAATCCTGAATTTGGAATAGAGTTAGCTCTTACAGTACCCTATGCATATTGGTTACATCAGAATAATCAATTAGAAAAAGTCATAACAAGTAGAGGTATGACTCCTTTTTATTTTTTTGCTGATGAAGTAATAGAAGAGTTTCAACATAGAACCATAGATAATGCATCAGCAGGCTTAGGTACTCTTCCTAATGATTGGATACATGGAATTAATTCTTTGGAGGAACCAGGAGTACTTGATTATACTAAGTGGGTAGTACCTCCTTTTGCTGACTTTTATAAGAATGATTTCTATAATTTTAAGCGTCCTACTATTTTTATTAACAATAAATATAACTTAGAGCATGGAGAGACTCCTTATGGGTTTTTCGATATTAAATGTCTTAACGATTTATTTACTACCTTAGATAAAAAAGCATATGACGTTATTTATAAAAGAGCAACAAATAGAGAAAAAGACTTTACTATAGATCAAAATGAAATGAATTCTCTTAATGCAGGTTATCATGATATTAAAGCTAACGTAGAAGGAGTCGGTATAATAAATGACTTTCAACTTACAGAATACTTTAGTAATGTTACTTTGTTAGATAAATTAGTAGAAGAGTCTAATTACGATTATAATTTTACTCAGTTAAGAATCATGGCTAATTGTTCTGGATTTATTACTGTTTGTGGAGGCAATTCTATCTTATGTTCTCTATTTGGTAAACCAGTTATTAGCTATGTGCACAAAGGTAAGGAATTAAGACCAAATTACTTTGGACCTAATACTTATTTTCAGAAACTTTCTAATAATAATGTTCATCCTGCTATTGATGTAATCGGTTCTATTAACAGCAACACATACAATCACCCTGTTAACGAAACTGGTACTAACGATTATAGTAAAGTATTTGAGTTAACTGATAAAATATTTTAATGAAAGTTACCATAAGCATAGACGATATACATCCAGAAAAAGGATGGGGCGTACGGGAAGATGATTGTATGAAGTACTTAGCTCTTCTTAATAAAGAGTTTGGTGCTAAGTTTACTTTATTTATTCCATCTAACTATCATCATAGAAGTAAACTTTCAGATAATAAAGAATGGATTAAATGGTTAAAGTCTCACGATTACTTTGAACTTGCAGCTCATGGTCATTATCATGAATGTGAAAGAGAAGGAATAGGAGAGTGTGAGTTTTTTGAATTAGATACAAAAGAGAAAGTAGAAGAGAGATTAAATAAATGCATTGAAGAATGGAATGCTGTAGACCATAGACCTTTAGGGTGGAGGAACCCAGGTTGGCTTGCACATCCAGAAGCAGTTAAAGTAGTAGGGAAAGCATTTGATTATGCTGCTATTCATTATGAACATAACCACAACCTAAAATGGGATTGTAAAACATTATTTGGTCATGACGGTATTAATGAAACGGATATTGTAATACACAATAAAGATATGATTATGTTTCAATCACACATAGCAGGAGAATGGAATGATAATGTATGGAATGAATCTAACTACGAACAAATGAGAGTATCATTAAGTCATTTATCTAAAATGAACGTTGAATATAAAACCTTATCAGAATGTCTATAGCTTTTTTTACTGAAATGGGATTTAATGGTAAAGTATCTCGTACTCATGAAAATATGAGAACTGAGTTTGCTTGGATGTGTGCTTTGGATGCTGATCACTATAACTATAGACAGGTACCTAATCAGCAATATGATATCGGTATTGTTATTATTCCTAAAAAAGATCCTAGCTTTGATATAAATTCTATAAAAAAATACTGTAAAAAAGTTGGTGTAATGCAAGAAGGTCCTCATTGGTATTTTCAAGACTATACTTTAGACAAACAGATATGGTACTACAATACATTGAGAGAAGCTGATATTATATTTACTCACAATAAAACTGATAAGATATATTACGAAGGCATTACAGAACATCCTGATGTTAGAGTGATGTCTACCTTAATGGTAGAAGATGCTATTGGAGAAGTTAAAGACGTAGAGAGAGACGGTGTTATCATTGGAGGTAACTTCGTTCATTGGTATGGAGGCTTTGATTCTTACATAGTGGCATCATCTCAATTCGATAAAATAATCGCACCTTCTATGGGAAGAAGGCAACCAGGGGAGGAACAATTAATAGAGCATCTGCCCTACATGACCTGGAAGCAATGGATTCATAAATTAAATGAATTTAAATATGGAGTACATCTTATGCGTACTCACGCTGCAGGAACATTTGCTCTTAATTGTGCTTACCTAGGTATACCTTGTATAGGCTATAGAGGGTTAGATACTCAAGAAATATGTCACCCCTCTCTAACTGTAGAGATTGGAGACGTAAAGAAAGCTAAGGAATTACTTGCTGAGCTGAAAGAAAATTCGTATCTTTATTTTAAAGCTTCAGTACAAGCTAAGGAAAATTATAAAAAATATTATAATGAAAATAAGTTTAATACAACCTGGAAGGAACAATTTAAAATATCTTAAATGGTCCTACGATTCTATTAGAAAGAATCAAGGAAATCATGAAGTAGAAATATGTGTTGCTGATGATGCTTCTTCTGATGGTACTTGGGATTGGTGTTTAGAGATGATGGATAAAGATCCATTATTTAAAGCTCATTGTAATGAAGGACCAGATAGGTTAGGTCATACCATACTGTATGATACATTAATCAATGATGTAGCCACTAATGATATTGCTATGATTTATCATGCTGATATGTACTTATGTCCTGGAGCTTTAGATGCTATTGAAAGAGAGATTGAAGAAAAAACTATAGTATCTTTAACTAGAATAGAACCTCCATTACATCCAGATGGACCTGAAAAGGTATTGCTTAACTGCGGTGTTGAACCAGAAGAATTTAAAGAGCAGGTAGTATTAGATTGGGTAGAAAAGAATAGCTTAGTAGATAAAATTACTGAAGGTATATTTGCTCCATGGGCTTTTTATAGAAAAGACTTTCAAGAGATAGGAGGACACGATCCTTTATATGCTCCTCAATCAAAAGAAGACTCAGATATATTTAACAGGTTTCAGTTAAATGGAGTAAAGTTTAAACAGGTTTGGGATGGTTTTGTTTACCACATGACTTGTAGGGG
>Ga0098060_1000142_pt1 | contig 34352 bp, 30 predicted proteins | sample 21_taG_FD_77063 | JGI IMG/M metagenome (GOLD analysis project Ga0098060, IMG submission 77063) | Marine viral communities from the Subarctic Pacific Ocean - 21_ETSP_OMZ_AT15319 metaG | ecosystem: Environmental > Aquatic > Marine > Oceanic | place: Pacific Ocean | collected 2015-01-19 | reverse complement strand
TCTCATGCTGTCGGGGTATATATTTGTTTAGGCATTTCTCCCGCTTTTAGCCTGTTTTATCGCTTCTTTGACTTGTTTCATCGTCAAGGGCATTCCTTCGCCTGTGTACTGCGTGAGAGCGTCAATGTTTACGCTCCAACGGAAGCGAGACCGTAATGCGTGAACAAGAAAAGCGAGTTCTTCGTATGCGGCTACGCCTTGCGCAGTCATGCCATTAACTCTTGCAATGTGCGCCCTTGCTTTGTGGCCTCCGCCATATTTCAGTGTGCGCCCTAAGTGCTTGACTTGGTGGCATCGAGGGCATAAAATGTGGATGCGCTCAAGCGTTTGAATACAGTTTGCGTCGTCATAAGTCCAAATCTCATGCGCCTCAACCGCATGTTTGCGCCCTTGATTCAGACCGGAATCTCCGCAAATCTCGCATACATGGCCTGCCTCTGCATAGCAATGCTTGCGCAACTTGTCCCATTGGGTCTGTGTCATCATGCTGCGCAGATTTGAACCCCATGTTCCGACGGGTACTAACTCAATTGTCAATTTTGGCTTGAGCAGTTCTTGATGCGCAACATTCAGCGCAACCGAAGTTTCATATCGTTCCTCTGCTTCGCATTCTGCGCAGACTGGTACGCCGCCTATGTTTGCGCCGTAAAGGTCGGCAGGTTTACCGCATGGACAAGTCCACGCAGTCATTGTTTCACCGCCTTTTGAAAGTAGCACTTTTTGCAAGTGCGCTTGCCGACTACGCCGAAAATGCTTTGCAGTAGCATGGTGTTGTTGTATCTCTTTGCGCAACATTCGCAGGTCTTCATCATTTAATCAAACCTCCATTCAATTTCTTCGGCCTGCACACGCTTAAAGAGAAGCCAATCGCCGTCGTCTGTGCGCTTAATCCAATAGCCCTCTTTTTTGAGGTCGGCCTTGTCGCATTTCCAAAGAATCCAAAACGCTTCATTGATTGCGCCCCACCATACCTTGCGTGACTTTGACATTTTCATTTCAATGTCGCAGTATGTCGTAAAATGCGTATAAATTGGTCTCGGTGAGTCGTGGACTTCAACAAGAACCTCATCCCACCAAGTCATGCGCTCCTTGAGTTCTTCGGCTTTCGCTTCTGCGTCTGCTTGTGTATGTGCAAGGTTCTGCATAAACTGGCAGTAGTGCGCCCTTGTCGCACCGTTCACAACAATGCCCTCGATGTAAAGCGTATAAAATTGCTCTTTTTCACCAGTGCGGCAAATGTGCATAATTGCCTTTTTCATTCGCTCACCTCATCCAAAACGATGATTGCGGACTCAAGGCTACTATGCGCCTCATCAATTTCAGAGTATGCCTCTTGAAGTGCTTCCATCGCCTTCTCTATCGCCTCTCCCATAGGAGAGGACTCAAGGCCACGCTCGCACATGTTGTCGAATTTTGCCTCTTCGTTTTCGGCCATCTCTTCAACGGTGGTGCGCATCTCTTCGAGAATCGCTAAAGTTGTTTGCGCAATCTTTGACAAATTTTCCACTTTTCTCCTGTCACTTGCATTCATGCGTTCACCCCCGAAGGTTTTATGTCTGCGTCTTCGGTTGGCATAGCGCAGAAGTTGCATTCACCGTATGAAAATCCTCTTCGCTTGTTGCATCCGGCGCAGAACTTGAGGTGAAAATCCTCAAGCGTCGTTTGAGTAGTGGCAGGGGGGTTTATCTGCGGAGTCTCCAAATGATAGACGGATGACTCCCCCGTTGCCTTATTGAATATGAAACCCATAAGCGCACTGTATGCGTACAGCATAGCCGCAATGAGCAAAAGTCCGAGAATGGCGTTCATTCGCTCACCTCTGCTTTGCCGCTTGCAATCTCTGCGCCTGTCATGTCGTTGATTGTGAACCTCACCGGAACGGTTTGAGTCGCTTCCACAAATTGTTGAAGCCAGTCTCCTATATTCGTTATTTCTGCTCTATCTTCGACACTGATGACGACGACGCAAAAGGCCACCTCACCAGTCTCGCAGTGCTTCGTTTCTGCACTGAAAACCCAATCTTCGTTATTCGCTGTCTTGCTTCCTATGGTATCGTCTTCCATGTCCAACCCTAACAGGTGGGGGGATATAAACCCCTTACATGGAATGCGGCACTGCACGCCAGTTCTTATACGCAATATAATTTAATGACGCATTACGCAGGTGTGCATTATGTGCATGTGTGCCTCATGTGTGTGTATGCATGGCGAACCGCAGCAAACGCAACCAAATCAAAAAATTTTTTCAGAGAATATTTTGCGCATACTTGGCTAAGGGGGGGTGAGATTCTGCGCTCTTTTTTTTCGCTCTGTTCTGCACATTATTTTCTGCGCTGCGGATTTTCTGCGCTGCGGATTTTTTCGATGGCTTGCGCTGTTTTGATTTGACTCCTGCGCAGAGAATCCCGAAATGGGGCGCAGTATTGCGTTTTTGAAAATAAAAAAAGCATCCGATGGCGATTAGTGGGCTGTTTTTGGCTCGGATGAACACCAAAAACTCAAGCCTTTTCGTTTATTTTTTATCCTCCTTTTTTCGGTTTTTATTCGTTCTTTATTCTATCTTTTAGGCTTTCAGTCTATCATTCAAGGTATGGTTCAACGCACCTAATCAATTCATCAATTGCTTGTTTAATCGCTTCTTTCCTGTTGTTTGAGGTCGGGTAGCAGTTCAACATCAAAAAGTCGTTGACGGCTGGCAAATAGGCTTGTAGTAGGTCGATTTGCTCCGTTGACATTGCCCTACTTGTACCGAGTCCGGTCACTGCTGCGCCGGAATACTCAATCATTCCGAAAAACGCAGTACGGAATGACCACCCACTGGTCGCGTTTAGAATTGTTGAAGTCGCCATGCTTTCGCCTGCTTGCTTGATTCTTAGGCACTGTATGCCGTTTTCTTGACCCTCATCCGAGAACTCATTAGTTCCATAGGCGACGGCGTAAACTTCCACGCAGTAGCCCAAACTTTCAAGGATTTCGACAGCGATGCCACAAACAACAGACCGAATTGAAACGATTTCAGTCGATATGTTAGAGTTCGCTTGAACGGGTACAGCGAGCCCGATAATGGGCTTATTTTGCTTGTCTTGCACCCTTCTGCGCAGAAATCGACGGTCACCCATCATCAAACGGTCAAGGTTGATTTCTCCTAAAATCGAGTTAAATTTAACCTCGTTAGTCAAAACTTCTCTCATAGTCTGCGGCACTGCATCCCATACAGCCCTTGAAATGTCCTCCGGTGCTTGGGTTTCTTTTGTGTAAAAAGAAGCGTATACCTCGCCGTGTGTGCCGTCTTTACCATTGGCAAAACATTCGCTTGGAATGTCTTTCCATGTGTTGACCCTCGCCGGTTTTTGAGTGCCGAATCTGAATTGTCGCCCTCTTATGCCTGTTGATTTTTCGCATGACATAGCCTTGATTAAGGGGCTAATTCCCATACAAACCGTGACCTTACCTAAACCCTCGACTGCGGCGACCGTGTACCCATCACAAGGGTTATCGTCAACGCATGACTTAACTTTTGAAATATCTCCTTTTGTCATCATGTCACCTCCATTTTCTGAACTCTGCGCAGAGTCGGGCAAGTATTGAAACTGGCCGTCATTCTCCTTCGCAGTGCCCCGTTTAAGCCCCTCCCATCAGACTGTTATCAAATTCAACATCGAAACCATGCCCAAGTTTGATGGCGTTCTCTTCACCGAACTGCAAAGCAAAACGGCGAGCAAACCACGCAACCGAGCAACCGGCTTCGACATAATGGCGGCCTTGCATCATTGCTCGATATGAGACCACGCAGCCTTTGATTTGATGCTTATCGCCCAACCTTCGGATATTGCGCATAGCCTCCAATAATTCGGAATTTGCACACAAAGCCTCTTCAATTGAAGGGTCATAATCAATATCAATAAAATTTCCAGCGAATCGGTCAAGGGTGGCCGAATCCTGTCTATTTGCTGCTGTATATTTTGGGCTCGCTCCTTGTCCTTTTGTGTTTCCCGTTGCGATGATGATACAAGCAGGATGGCGCATGACTCTCTCGCCCTTTGGCGTAGTGATGAAACCGTTAGCCAGTGCCGCATTTAGTGCGCTTAATGTGCTGTCTGCGAATCTGTCCATTTCATCAAGTCCGAGAATGCCACCGTGCTCAAATTGTGCCAGTAATTCATTCGGCAGAAAATCCCATTCACCAGCAGGTCGGCCGCTTCCATCATCGAAAAATCGAGGCGACTCACGACCGATTAACTCCGGTGCTTGCATGTCTTTATTGGCGCTCATAATATAGCAACTGCGAGCCTTTTTGACTCCCATCTCCTTGAACCATCCCGATTTTTCAAGTGCTTCATGGATTTGGTCGAGCAAATGGGTTTTGCCAGTTCCAGCCTCGCCGGTCAAGTTCAAGTTCTGCGCCTTCGCATTGACAATTGAGAACAAAATCTCTTGAGTTTTGAAATGTCTAATGCCTTTCAATTCAATGGTTTTCTTATTTTTGCGCAGAGTTATGAAAGTAGGTTGGGATAGTGCTTTGATGGCCTCGGTTATTTCGTTTCGTATGTTCTCGCCTACCCTCGACATTAGAGCCGTGTCCTCTTCTTGAGCAATTTTTCGCACTGCCTCTTCATCAATTGCACCTGTGGCAAGTGTTTGAATCATTGAAGCCAATTGCTGCGCAGTGTCGCCCTTTGCCTCGACTACTGGCGCAGGTTTTGGCTGCTCCTTCACTTCTGGCGCTGGTGTTGGTACTGCTGGCATTGGTGCTGGTACTGGTGCAGGTTTTGGCACTGGTGGCGCTGGTGGCTGGCCTGTAAATCTCAAGACAGCACATGCAGAGCAGTGCGGCTTTTTCTTATCATAACCGACTCTGCTCATCATCACGACGGGCTGGCCTGTTGTGCCATCGTGAATCAAATCACATCGGCATTCATAGCACGAAGTATTACGATTTTTTGCAACTCTGCGCACTGTAAGACCTGCCTTCTTGAGAGGTAGCAATTCAGACGGCGTAGGGCTTCTTACTGCGCCGATAAACGCAAGACTGCTAAGCATTGAAGGCTCAATCAGAGAAGCCACAAGGCCAAAGAAAATACCGACAATTAGCACGCTAAACGGTGGACTGCTACGCATTTTATCATCAAATGCGATTTGATGCAAGTCTGCTTTTGCGTAGTCATTCGGCACACTGTAAGCCTGTTCTGCCATTTCATCATGGAAATGGTCTTGCAAATCAAGCGCACAATCGACACACTGCGCCTCTATTGGTTGGCCTGCAATCTTCACAACAAACGGTGAATAAGTCGATTCTTTCACATCACAAGAAGGACACTGCGCCCCAGTTTCAATGTTTCTTTTTCTGCCTTCGCTGTCATAATTTGGGCTCAAACCTGCCTTTATTCGCTCCACTGCTCTGCGTATTTTCTGCCTTGGCCTAATCCAAGCAAGGCAAAAACGCTTGACTGCTCGCTTGAACGAGTGTCTATGCATTGGTTTGCTTTGTGGCATTTCTGCGCTGTCTATGTGTTGCAGTGCAACGGTTTCGGTTGTTTCGGTCATTAAGTCAGCATCAGACTCACTGCTCAAGGTCATGCTTGCAACTGGCACAAATAGTACCAGTACAAGGCATATAACCAACATTTTTTCAATTATTTTTATCATTTGGATGCCTCCAACCAGCCCTTAGCATAGAGATATATGAACAAATCGGAACTCCAAATTTGACGCAGAAGGGGGTTTCTTTGAAATATCACTTGCTCGCAGTCTATCGAATAGATTTTTCGACTTTTTCACCCTAATGATTACAGTTCTTCGCAGTTCCTCGCAGTCTATCGTTTAGCCTTCTGCGCAGGCTTTCAGTACATCGTTCTTCAACAGGCTTCATCGTAGGCTTTCGGTCTATCGTTTAGGAATCCTAAATGGCACACTGCGCCGCCGTCATATGACTTATACGATAGGCGCAGACCTAAACGATGTACTGCGAGCCCGCTTAGCAGTCAAGCGTTCAGAGGGTGAAATGCCGAGCAGTGCAGCGTTTAGCAAAATAGGCCATTTCAACCATCGCCGGAAATCGGCGCAGACAATCCGATATTCGGCAAAATGTGGCGGCTTACTCCGAAAACCGGAAATCACCCCACAATCAACACACTGCGCCCCATTTATGGAGGCGTTTTGTCCGCCCATTGTCAAGCCGACAGAGGCCGCCGGTCGAGCAGTACCCTCTTTTTTACGCAGTGCAGCGTTTAGAATTTTGTCCGCTTGGCAGTCTATCGTTTAGGGTTGAATTACCGTAATACTACAAGGTCGAAAACCTGCAATTTGACACCTCAAACAACCTAAACAGCCGCTTAGTCTATCGTTTAACTCTCCTTCTGCGTGATTATTCTCATATCCTGTATTCGGTGAAAAACTCCGAATATCGGCGATAGTGTACTCATTATTCAAGGAATCAGTTCAAGCACCTTCTCAAGTGGGGCGCAGTGTGTCGGTTTCGGTTCTCTGCGCACTAATTCAGATATTGCAGAATCAGAACTTGAAAAAAAGGACACTGCGAGCCTATGGGAACGGCGACAGTCTCGCAGTCCATCGAATAGATACGGCGCAGAAGGTCAACCAGCACACACATTCAAACATTTCCGATATGAAACAACCTCGCAGTACATCGTTTAGGGGGTAGTACTACTGAACTTGAAGTTCATTACTCTGCGCAGTAATGGCTCGCAGTGAAGCGTTTAGAAATTAGAGAAGGCCGAATTTTTAGGCACGCACACATTGAAAATATGAATATCTATATAGAAACCTTCATTTCAAGGCAAAAATCATTTGCGCAGAAGGACAAAAAGGCAGTACTGCGAGCCTGTTGGATTTTCTGAATGCGTCTATATAGTGCGCAGATTTTGCGCCAAAAACAGTGCGCAGGCGGCGGCGTGGACACGCCAACCACCTCAAAAAATTACCCGTATTTTTCTCAAATTAGGCTTATAAACCTAAAAAAATGGTATAAATTTGCCATTTCTTCTTAAATGTTTTGTTTTTTTGGCTGTATTCCACTGTGATGCGTCTAAAGAGCCTGTTGTCATGGCTAAACCGCCGCTTGTTGATGACTTTATTTGGTCTATGGCGTGCGCCAAGGCCATTACAGTGTCGTTATGCTTGCCTTTATCGACTATATCGCCGTCTTTCCACGCATGAGACTCTAATTCATCCAGTAGTATGCTCATAGTCATTCTTGTAGCGTCGTTTCCATAGGGAATTATGACTTTTTCTTGTTCAAACCATACTCTAAGGCGATTTAGTAGTCCTTGCTTAAGTGTTTTGTTCGATACCTTGCTCATTTTAAGATTTAGCGTTAAACCCTGTTGATTTATGAGCGACTGATACAGACTTTGAAACCCTGCGCTCTCGAATGCGAATATAGGGCGTTTAAACGCCTCATCTAAGTCTGCAATTTTTTGTATTTGCTTTGCAGGTGGGAAATCGTTGCGTCGCCACATATCCACGATATGAATAAAGCCTTCTTCGTCTTGACGAACTACTACTGCCACTGTATAGTCTTGTCCGATACCGTGTGATGGGTCAAAACCTACAACATACTCGCCGTTATGCAATTTTTTCTTTTGTAAAACAGCATCCATGCTTAGGTTTTTGCGTGTAAGTGATTGAGGGAATACTGCGCTATCATCATCGACTACTTTACACAAATACTCTTGCGCAAACGCCAGTTCACCAATTGCTTCTTTTTGTTCAAGTAAAAACTCAAGTGGGCGTTCCGAAGGCCATAAACACACAGGTTTAATGTCGGGGTCGTTTCGCCATTCATCATAGTTTGTTATTGCGCCTTCTTGCCATGTTTCCCAAGCATCGTTGTTTAACATTTCTGTGTGATAAAGGTCATTCATGCTCATAGGAGTTCCTACGCAGTAAAGCGAAGTCTTAGGAGATAGCATCGGAGTTAATTTTTTTCTAAACCACTGTTGGTAATTATCATAGGACATATCGTTTTGGTCGTCTATTATGTCATCAAGAGCAATTGCGGCGGGGTGTTCACCACGAATACCCGAACCAACCGATGTTGCCTTAATCCAAGCACCGTTTGTTAAGCGCAGTTCAAAACGATTACCTTTAGTAGTGTCGATTTTTTTAGAGAGTTCGGGATGCCTTTTTAAGTCTTGGCGTATTTCATCTAAACGGTTCATCGCAAGGTCTTTATTGGCAGAAAATAGCCAAATAGTAAAGGGTTTACCTCGCCACTTTTCAAAAAGCAGTTGATGAAGGATTTTTACCCTAAGTGTAGTGGACTTTGAATGGTCTCTTGGTGCAATAATGCAAACACGGTGAACCTGCTTGTCTTTTCTGTCTCCATACATGTCAAGCCATGTACCAATGTGTTCACCCCAATTGTAGCCAAGCCATTCATAAAAATGGCGTATATCAAATCTGCTACGCTCAAGATGAAAGGTTGTCATTAAACGAACCATTTAGACCATCTCCGTTTTTTCCAAAAAGACCAATTCCGCAGTATTCTGCCATAGCAATAACAAGTTTTTCAATTTCTGCTCTATCAAGCATAACACCTACAACATATTCTTCACTAAAAATGTTTATTGCAACAAAGTCTTCGCCCATATCTGCAATTCGCACTTCTTTATCTTTACTCATCCATAAAGGCATTTGCTTTCCTCCCATTTAGTGTGTTTAGTAGTCGCAAGCCATGTCTAAGGTCTGTAAATGCTTGAATGTCTCTTGTCTCGGAATCAAGAACAACCATAGGAGAAGTAGGGCGTTCTCTTGGGAAACCGCACATTTCACCGAAACTGTCTATTGTTTTATATGCGCCCGGTCTTAAAGCCCAACGCTCAACTGCATGACGAGTAAAGGGAACAACTGATGGTGTATGATGATGCCCGATAACTCCAATATCAAAATCACATTCTCCGTCATCCCACATTTTCTTAATTACACGGCTTGGGTCAAGGTTTGAATTACCTCTTCGCTTGTGTCGAATACTAATGTGATAAGGAATGTCGCCGTGAATAACCTTAAGGTTTAACTCATACGGGTGATACAAAACGCCTCTGTCTTGCGCAAGTCGCTTTAGAGGGTCATAATCTGTTGCACCCGCAGTCCAAAGGTCGTGATTGCCCGCAACAATAGCCATAAGTGAATTAGGACTCATGTTAATGTAGTGTTCGCACAACTGCCACTGGATAGAAGGAGGGATAGGTGCTTTCATTGCAGGTCGAGGCTTGTCAATCATAAAGTTGTCAATGTAGTCGCCTGCATGTATAACATAACAATCGGGGTGTCGTTCAATAGATTCTGTGTCTTCACGCAACCTTTCATGGTCGCAGAAAGGATTACCTATATGTTGGTCGCTTTGAAACGCAATACCAATGTATCGTTGTTTTGATTTCATGTGAAATGTAGCCCAACGAGCATCTGTATTTGCAAGAATAGCGGCTTTTGAGCGTTCTTCGATAGCATTCCACAGTTCTTCTTGGCTACTTGATTTCTTTTTCAAGTGTTCAACGATAAAGTGAGGTGTTTCTGTTTTTGTGACTGCTTCTCTCGCCCATGCTGCACGAACCCTTGACTCCCAACCTGCCTTTGATATTTCGGGAAATCTCTTTTGCATAATGCGTATCAACTGTGCTTGTGTTCCGTCGAATTTTTTAGGTATTTCTGCATTATAATCTATTGTTTCAAAAACAGGGAAAATGTCTCCCATGTGTTGTTTTAGCATACGCAAACGCCAACGATGGCTTTCGGGTGAAAGTTCGGGCATTACTTTTGCCATGTGACGAGAAAACTGCGCCATATTGCCATTATAATGCTCAATTTCAGACTTAACTACATCGTGATACTCCAATTCGCTCATTAAACATACTACTATTGGTTTACCTCTTAAATGCTTGCACTATTTTAATTCTTTTTGAGTCATATACAGAATAAATAAAGAAATAAACAATGCACTACAAGCCAACAACGATTATTCTTTTATTTCTTCTAAGACATTTAGACAAAAGGTCGGATTATTCTGTAAGAATAATTCTTACATACCTTAAGAGTAATTAAAAGAATAAAGTCAAACCGCTATACTGAAGCCGATTTATTCTTTTTTAATTTCTTTTTTCGCCTTAAAAGAATAAATATGAAGACAAGAACCCACCATAGTATTTCAAGAATAATAAGTGCTACTCCGCCCTTTGCAAAGGCTTCTGCAAAAACATTCATAACATATCATGTTATGCGATGTTTTATTATGCTTTTTTGGGCATACCTTTATGAAGCAACCCTTAATAAGACAAAACATGGCTCGTATTCCTTTCTTTGGCAACATCGGAAAAAAAGCAGAAAACGCTGCGCCGAAAGCCGTTATTGGTATTCAAAATGATGATTTACGCCATAGCGTCGGTCATCGAAGCCCGTTTACTATGATGGCGGGTATTAAAGATGTAGTCACAGAAACTAATAAGTTGCGTGATGATAGCAATTTCTCTAATGATTTTGAGTTATTTGACGAAATGCTTAAACTTGACCCCGAACTTAACGGTGCAGTTCGAGCAGTGTCTTTAACAGCAAACAACTACACTATTAATTGGAGTTCCGCACGCAACGCACGCATAAGAACAGCGTTGCAAAACCTTGTGGATAACATAGACTTTGACGACATTCTCATTAACGCTATGCGCAACCTTATGGTTTACGGAAACGATATTAGCAAATTGGTCGGAACTGGTAAAGAAGGCATTACAAATGTGGAAAGCCTGCCGGTATCTCAAATTACAATGCTTGATGATAGAAGCAGAAATGCAACAGCAGATGACAACGACCCTGTTATCAGAGTTGAAAAATACTTCTTGCGTGAAGGCGAACAAACAATGCAAGAGTTCCCCGCAGATGAGATACTGCATGTTCGCATGGATTACCGTTCTAATTGGTTTATTGACAACGAAACACGCACAACCTACGGCATATGGGGTGCATCCCGTTTCACGGCTCTCAAGCAGGCTATAAGGGCAAAATACAATAGTATGAATAACCGCATTTCTCTTGAAGACGCAATGACAAAACAATACATTAGTATTGACATGGATGCAGTTAAGCATATTCAAAACCCCGATGAACAAAGAGAGCGTTTGCTTTTTATTATGAATCAAGTCATTAGCACTATGGAGTCACTAAGAGGCGACCAAGTACCTATTTTCCCCGACTATGTAAACATTAAACATATTGACCAAAGAACTGCTTTACCGGATAGTAGCGGTTTCCTTGATAATGTAAATGCAGATATTGCAGCAGTTCTTCAAGTTCCACGCACTGCGGCAGGACAAGAGAAGGGTTCGACTTTTGCAGCATCATACACTGCAAACCTTTGGGCGAGTAATGCAATTAGACGCATACAAAGTATTCTTAAACAATCAGTAAACGCACTATTTAGTGCGCATTTAAATTTGTTGGGTATTGAACACGCAAAAAGAGATTTGCCAGTATTGACATTTGAACCAGTTGATGAAGAAACACGACTTGACAAAATGCGCAGAGCAACACTTGGTTATAGCAACGGAGTTCTTTCACTGAATCAAGCACTTGACATTGTATCATTGCCTGCCGAAGAAGAAGGAGATGTGCGCAAAGACGCACCGACAGTCACCGAAACGCCGGATGAAGAACCCTTAGAAGAACGGGATGAAGAGTCCGAAACTCCAAGAGAAGGTGAAATGTGATGGTTGATGAAGTTCTTGGATTTCGGCTTGACGCAGTGGAAGAAGATGTTCGAGACTTAAAACAACTTTCTGCGCAGATTGTAAAAGCGCAAACACGCACAGATTCACGCCTTGCAGGTCTTGAAGGTGAGTTAAAAGTCCAAAATCAAGTGCTTAAAGAAGGATTTGATTTGCTACGCAAAGTTATGTTTGCAGGTATCGGCATCATCAGTATTGTTCTCACCGGAACTTCGGCCATGTAAGTCTGTTTCATAAAAGGATTGATAAAACACTTATACTGTGGTAAATACTATGGGTGGGAAGTCCTTTAATGATAAAATGGTCTCAAGTACTGTGAAACCTGCAATTTATCTGTGGTTATTGGCTTGCGGCGCAGTAGTAGGTATGGGTATTTGGAAACCCGATGTAGTTCTTGAAAACTTAGATGGTTTCATAGCACTTATCGCTATTATCGGCGGTGTCGCTGCCCCTGCACTTTCAACAGTTCTGCGCATGTGGGAGTCTGAACAATCTCAAGAAGTTGAAAATATCCCAACTGAATTAAAGCACCAAAGAGAGCGTGCGACAACACAACAAGAGCATCAGATTGAACTTGAGAAAATTGCGCAAAGTCATATTAATGAAATGAAGACTTCTGCGCAAAAACACAGTCAAGAAATGGATAAAGTGCGTAGTAGCATTAATTCTAAGAAGAAAGCGTGATTGTCATGTTAATTGAATCAAAAATGGAAGATTACCTATTCCGTAGCCCAGAAGGTGCTATTAAAAAATCAAAAGAAATTGGTTTTGATGGAGAAATCCATGAATCAACACTTGCAGACGGAACAAAGTTATATTCTCCTGCAAAAACAGAAGATGAGTTTATTAAGTGGTATCGAAAGAATGACCCCGACGCAGAAGAAGAGTTGGGTGCAACGGTTGAAGCACTTCAATATGGAAAACCAAAGAAAAACGACCCACGCAAAACACCTGCTAAACCAAGTGAGCGCAGAAAAGGTTCTAAGAAAAATAAAAAGGATTCTGCAAGCAAACCAAATAACAGTATTAAGGTTAGCAAAGAAACAGAAGCCCGTCTGCGCAAAATGATGACTGAACACAATAAAAAAGTTTCAAGCAAAGGTAAAGGCTCGAAAGCAAGCATGGGTCGTCTAAAGTCTGTGTATCGCAGAGGCGCAGGCGCATTTTCCCGTTCACACGCACCCAACATGTCAAGAGGCGGTTGGGGTATCGCAAGAGTTAAGGCATTCTTGTATTTGTTGCGAAACGGCAGACCAAGCAACCCAAACTACAAACAAGACAATGACTTGTTGCCAAAATCTCATCCAAGGGCAAGTATTGATGAAGATTATGAAGATTGGGATAATGAAGCCTTTACTGGCGCAGAATATCAAGGGCGCAAAGTCACACTTAATAAACCATTCCGAACTCCTAAAGAAAGGAAGAAGTTTGCAGTGTATGTTAAAAATCCCGCAGGTAAAGTAATTATTGTTCGCTTTGGCGACCCTAACATGGAAATCAAGAGGGATGACCCAAAAAGACGCAAAGCATTCCGTGATAGGCATAACTGCGCAGAAAAGAAAGATAAAACAACGGCAGGTTATTGGTCGTGTTATCAATGGCGAAGTGGTTCTAAAGTTGAAAGTAATGAAGACTTTAATAAAACAGATGATGTAGTCATAGAAAGTATGGGCGATTGTGGAGAAAAGGCAGAGGATTGTGGTTGTGGTTGCACACATACGCATGAAGCGGCAGAACCTAAACCATCATCCAAAGAAACTCACGACGAATATATGAGTCGCTGTCAAGAAATGGGCTATTCCGAAGAAGAATGCATGAAAGCACATGAAGGTCATAAGTTCAAAGACCAAGATGAAGCACATACCGACAAAGAACATGTTGAAGGCTACGGTGGAGGCGGCAGTGGCGGTTATAGCAACTCTTGCAGAACTGGCTACAAAATGGAAGGTGGCAAGTGTGTTAAGGCTACATTTCAATTAGATGTTGATATTACCGTTGATGATATGGTTTTACAAGCAAGCACCGGAGAATATATTATTGCAATATCTGGAATTGCTTTTCATCAAGGAACTAACAAGAATGGTTGGGAAATTACAAGAGCAGGAGCAAACCTTGCAGTATCTCAAATGATAGGTGCAGATTTAACACTAAATCACCCTAAATCCGAAAATGGCAGATTTACTCGTAATATGACGGGGGGTATTGACGAAGCAGTAGTCGGTTTTGTCACCGAAGCAAACACTGTTGATAAAATCGGCGGAAATTGGGAAGTTCGATTCAAAGCAGAAGTTCATCGCAAAGAATTGTTTGAATCTCTTGAATCTGGGCTTTGGCTAAGACAAGGCTATGGCGTTTCTATTGGCGGCAGTGGAGTTCCCGATGAAATGATGGAAGCAGAAGATGGCAGAATGATTATGAAGTTTGAAACAGATTTTACTTTCGACCATCTTGCAATAGTTCATCGCCCTGCTTACTCCGGCGCAAGAATAGAATCAATTCAGAAGGTAAAAATGGCAAAATCAGAAGAAGCCTTTAATAGTCATCAACAGTCTCTTCCGAATATCGCAAAGGAGAGTCTTAACATGTCCGATGAAGAAATTATTATCGCATCCGAAGAAGAGGTTGTCATTGAGACACCTGTTGCAGAGGAAATACCTACTATTGACTACGCCGCAGAGATTGAAGCACTAAAGGCTTCTCTCGCAGAGCGTGATGAAGAACTAAACGCAATCAAGGTTGCAAAAGAAGCAAAGGCAGAAGAATCTCGCCTTGCTCTTGTCGAAAAAGCAACTGAACTTGGAATTGCAGGCGTTGCTGACCTTCCTTCGGAAACCATTGAAACAATCATGGCTTCCTTTGAGGCTAAAATGCCAGTAGCAGAAGTAGCATCCCCTGTCAAGGAGATGACACCTGTTGCATCTAATCTTGAGGCTACTGAAAGAACTCCTGTTGAGTCCGAAGAAGTCGTCGCAAATTACCTTAACCGCAAGTTGGTTAAGACACCAGTTTCCCTCTATGCAAAGGCATGGAACGCATGGGCTGGCGCATGGAATCAAACTCTATCCGCCGCAGAACGAGAAAGTTCCGGTGCGCCAACTTTTGAAGAGGCACGAACAAAAAATCTAATTTGAAGGTGAATTAATATGGAACAATTAAAAGCAAGAACAGGAACAATGAAAGCCGGAGCATCTTCTGCACTTCAAGCAGGACTATGTCTTCATATTGATGGAACAAATACTTTTGATGTTTGCGAACAATCCGATGTAGTAATCGCTGTGACCGCAGACGAACAAGAAAGAGATTCAAGCGGATTAGTAGCAGGTGGTAGCATAGGTTATTACACATTGGGCGGAGTCCTAATGCTTGCTTCAAAGCGAGCAACTTCTTATGCAGTCGGTGGCTTTGTTTATGCTGATGATAACGGTCTTGTTGCAGCAGCACAAGCAGGTTCTTCTAAGAAAGTCGGAATCTATGTAGGTGCAGGCGCACTAACAACAGGTGATACAGACGGAGATTTAATTGCTGTCGATACCTCTTTTGCGGAGAAGGTTTGAAAATAAAAAATAATGGAGATGAATAATATGCCAAATGAAACACTTGAACAAATCTTGACTATCGAAGCAGCAACCGGCCCATTCGGACAATCCGATGCAGTGCTTGAACAAACTCTTCGTGACTTTATCGAACTTCAATCAACTACAATTTCAGTAGGAACAAAAGTTGTTGGTGTGCGCTCTGTGCCATACCTTGAGTTCACTTTTTACACTGGTGCAGAAGGAACTTTTACTTATCCTCTCGCTGATAACGCCGTGACAGACCCGACCAAAATCGGAACTGCTTCTTACAGCGTGCATTTGAAGAAAGGACAAGGTCGTTGTATCTTCCTTGACTCCACATTACTTCGTGGAGAGACTTTCGAGAATCTTGACAGACAACAAATGGCAATTGTGCGCAATCGTGCATCAGTCATTGACAACCTAATCATATCTGCTCTTATTGATGGCGCAGGTCAAAGCGTTGCTGTTGCAGGTGGCTCGGAATGGGACACCGCAAACGGTGACGCAGAAGGAGTTATTCTTTCAGCAATGGATAAAATCTTCGAGAACGGTCGTGTTTCCGGTGATGAACCACTTGCTCTCGTTGTTCCTTCAAAGCACCGCAATGTTCTATTGCAGACTACTCTTTACGGAAATGTCGTTGAATCACTTCAAGAGCATTTGAAGAGAATGGCAAACTTGACAATCTATTACAGCCGTGACTCATTACTCGCTGACACTGCGCTCCTACTAATTCCGGGCGCAGAAACAGCAGAGTTCCTTCAATACAACGGCGACGGATTCATGGAAACTGAATTAACCCGTATTCCGGGTGTTGGCTATGATTGGATGCTAACAGGCTACATGGCATGTGTTGTTCACGAAATGCAAGACGGACAAACCGCAGGCAGTGGAAAGAACAACCGCATTTGTAAGATTACGAACATCTCTGCTTGATGCGAGGTGTTTTAATTGAGCGATAGAGCCGACTTTCTTTGCAAATACGCAGAAAAGCGTCTTGGTCGTTCCTTATCGGATGATGAGGCAAAGTTAATCTCTGCCGAAACAAGCCGAAGGGCGGTTCAAGACTTATGCGATGGGTTTAAAAAACCAGTAGCAAAGACTGTAAAAACTTCTAAACCTAAACCAAAGGTGATAAAGGATGAAGAGTAAAGCAGCAGTTGCTAAGGCTCTTAAAGAAAAGGGTCTTCCTCTTCCAGAAGAAGATACATTCGATGCTCTTATGCACCGTTTTAATTCTTGGGAAGCAAAACGAGGATATTTATTCCGTAGGATTAAGTCACGACACTTTGCAAAACAACAACTTCCTCTTGAAATCCCACTTGGTACTGTAATTTTTGTTCCTGCAAGTCAATTTGCACGCACAATTATGAAGACTGGTGCAATGTTCCCTTTGGGTCGAGCAGAATACAACCCAGATATTCACACTTTAATTGATGTTCCTAAGACAGAAACCTTTGAAGAACCAAAGCCAAAGGTTGAAAAGAAAAAGGCTACACCGAAGAAGTCAAGCAGTGCAAAGGTGAAGAAAAGTGGCAATAACAAATCCAACAAAAAGTCAAATTAGAGACTTGTTAAACAGACCGAGAGGACTGAATGACGGAACTATTGACGAATATATTACTATTCGTAGTGCGCAGATTACTCGTTTGCGCAGAAGCGCAACACTTTATGGCGTTGCAAACGCAGTATTAGATGTTGAATGCGAATCAGCAATTAAATTCCTTGTATGCGTGGATTGTCTGCGTGTAATGATTGATACTATTCCATCGTATGTGCCGGAAGCAGAGCAGAGAAGAACGGACATTAGGCTTGGTTCTCAACTTAAATCATTTGAGAGTCAAGCAAACTTACTTGTAAGCCAAATTTCTGAAAAAGGCGGCTCTGCTTTTGTTATTGATAGTAGCAATAGTAGGCAGGTGTGATTTTGACAACATATACATGGTCTGCTTCTGCAAATGGCAACGCTAATGTTGCAGGCAACTGGACTCCTAATGGCGTTCCGACTGTGGGTGATACTGTTGTTTTTGCAGGTAATGTCCCCTATGAATGCAACTGGAATATAGCAAAAGTAAGCATTATGGATATACAAGCAGGTTTTACAGGTACAGTAAAGTTTGCCACAAATTGTGTTATTTCGACTGGTTTAAGCATAAATGAAGAACGAAGAATAAATCCTTCTGCCGCAGTGACTATAACTTTTGACGGAACTCCTGCCTATTATAGTAATTTAGTATTTGTAAAAATGAACTGCGCAGACATGGTATCAGAAGACGGTTTATTTAATAACCTTCATTTTATATTCGGAGGCACTACAAGACCTAACATTGACGCAGGTAAATACCCGCACATGACATTTGAAGCAGGTTTTAACACAAGTTATATCACACCTACACTTTCTGCAAATGAGTTTAATATTTATATGCAAAGTATAACTCTTAAAAGCGGTAGTGTTGTTGCGCCTTCTTCCCCCGTTGCTAAAGATAGAGCAATGAATTGGATTATTACCTTAACAAATTCTCATAACGGAGGGGCTAATCAATTTAATGCTTTTTTACCAGCAGACACCTTTAACGGTGGCGCAGGAACTTGGACTTTTCAAGCCAAAACTACGGGATTTACCTTTCCCGTCACAGGTTCTCCTATTTACAACGATTGGACTTTTAATTTTGAAAATGTTATTATTGATGGAACGGCTAACGGTAGTGGTGGTTTTGTAAGACTTATAGCAGGTTCTATTCTCCGTTTAACAAACCTAACTATTAACTCTGGTTGTTCTGTAAAAGGTAATGATGCAACAGGCGCAACAATACACCTTGTCAATAGACCAACTATCAAAGGAACATGGGGATTTTTACCGATAGCAGACGGCATTTATTATTACAAGGGTATTTACAACTTAGGTGTTTCGGGCGGAGGAACAGGTTTAATAACAGTAGCAAAAGATGAAATTCCTTTTGGGTTTAACTCCCAAAAACTCAATACCAATGGAAATTTTAAATTTGATGATACAACAAACATTCTAACAATAGGTTCGGGTGGAATGATAATTAACACAAGTAATTTAGCAAGTCCTGCTGCAAATCAACTATGGGTAAATAATTCTAATGTCTTGCACTTTGGCTCAAGCGCAGTAGGCGGTGGTGGTTCGGGAATTACTTCTATTGCTACTACTGCACCGATTACAGGCGGAACAATTACTACCACAGGTACTATCGGTATCAGTGCGGCAACAACAATTGCGGCAGGTTCTATGTCGGCGGCGGATAAAACTAAACTTGACTTAATAAATCAATCAGTCGCAAGTGGAGCATCCCCAAACTTTACCACTACAAACATGACCGATGCAAGCAACAAACGGTTTATGACCGATGCACAAGAAGCAAAATTAGATGGTTTGGCAAGTCCGTTTGAACATGTGCGCCTTGCTCTTACAAACAACGCATTAGCAACTCAAAGTTCGGGAACGAACTATTACCTTGACTTGGCAAACACAGGTGATTTCTCCAACACAGGCAACACAACAAACATCATCGCAACTGCCGCCGCCCAAGATTATGTGCTTCTAAAAGCGGGCGGAATGTACATGGTCGTCGCTTCTGTTGAAGTATTTACAGGTGCTAATACTGCCGCACAGGATTTTTGGCTACAATTAGGCAACGGAACATCAAGCAACCCTCAACGGAGAAATTGGGGAACTTTTAGAATTAAGCGAGCGCCCTCTCCATCGTCGGCTGATTCGGCGGTTAATATGCAAAAAACCGTCATTATTGATGTACCAAGCACAGGTTCGGATGAAAAGTTATATGTTATTCCTTATGTCAATGGTGCGTCTTTTACCGTAAAAGCCTATGACAACAATCGAACCAATGTCACAATCACACGAATAGGAGTGTCCACAACATGAACATAAAAGCAAAATTGGAAGCACGATACCCCGATGAGGATTGGTCGCACATTGATAGTGGGGCTGATGGAGAACAACCCGTTTTTTGGTTTTCAAAAGGCGTTTATGGTATTAGTCCCGATATGTGGCCTTTGGACTTGGCCGAAATGAGTTCCGATGAAATAAAAGCGTTTTTGGAGAGTTAAATATGGATAAATGGTTAGATAAATATATTAAAGAAGTTATGGATAAACAAATTGTGACTAACAGTATTTTTAAGAAAAAACAAGTAAAAAAGGAAGTGAAAAAATGACCACACGAAAAGGAAAAATAGTGTATTTACCGCCCGAAAAGTGCTATACAAATGTAAACATTGAAGAAACATCGCATGGCTACCGTTTATACAGGGATGGCGAAAGCCGTCATTTTGCGATAGTGCCGAAGTCAAAAATGGTTGTCGTGGAATACAGAGGTGAATAAAATGGATATGGAAACATTAGGAATGATAGGCGCAGTTGCGCTATTTGGCGCAGGACTTGCTTTGAAATACTACAAAAAAATCAAACCTGCTCTTGATGAAGCACTCGAAGATGGACAACTTACTCTTGAAGAAGCAATGGATTTAATAGATGATGCTAAAGAAATTGTGGAAGAAGTAAAATCCCTGCCATCTATTTCAAAAATGAAGCGTATGCGCAAATCAGAAATCCTTAACTTGTGCGCAGAACATGGGGTTGACGCAAAAGGAACAAAAGACGAGTTAATCGCAAAATTAAAAGAGCAGGTGAAGTAAAATGGTTTACTATTGTAGCGTTGCCGATGTTGGTTCTCGTTTAGGGCTTGATAGTGCGCAGAGAAGCAGGGCTTCTTCACGCATTACTCGACACATTAGACATGCTTCAATAGCGATAGACCAATCCTTTCTTGAATATGGTCGCGATGAACCAAGTCGAGAAACTGGCGAAACGACTGCAAATGGTTCAGTAGCCGCAAATGACACAAGCATTGTTCTTGTAAGCGGAACTGCCTTCGCAAGCGCAGGAAAGGGGAACATTGATGGCGACTCCTTTACATGGACTGGAAAAACTTCAAACACATTAACTGGCGTGACTGGCATTTCATTTGACCATGCAACCGGAGTCACAGTTCAACAAGGCGAGTTTGCGCATGTTCTGCGTGAAATCTGCGCAGACTTAGCGGCAGGACAATATCTCGAAGACGAAGGAACACATCAAACTGGCGCAGATGGTGGGTTAAGAGGACAGGCTTTTCGTGAAAGAGGTCATCACTGTCTCCAAAGACTTGCGCATTTAGGCAAGGCTTGATATAATGGCAACATATACTCGTAGGGGCGTAAATAGTGAATTTACTATTAACTATAATGCCAAACCACTACAAGCCGCTTTAAAAAGACTTGAGCCACATGGCAAAAAATCTCTTGATGAGACTATGTATGCTGCATTGTTAAAAGAAGTAGCCTCTATGCAAAAAAAATTAAAGTCATTAGCAGGCCCACTTGCTACTGTACGCACACCAGCATTCCCTCCTTATGGTCGTTCAACAAACATTCATACTAAAGTAGCAAACGCTTTAAAAGTCCATAGAAATAAAAAAATGGAATTTACTGTTCATACTGGCGATTCAATAGCAGAAGCCGCCATAGGTGTTTTAGGTCAAAGAGGGGGTCGTCTTTCTCACATTGTAGCAAAGGGTATGAATCCTTTTCGATATGGTAATTTACCTATGTTGGTTCAGTCAAGCACTCGTTGGTACGCTAAAACAGGAGTTGGTAATTGGCTGACCACTGGTATGCGTATGCGCAGAGTTCACCCCGGATTTAGTAAAACTATGGATTATATCGGTCAAATTCAAAAAGAATCTGTTAAAAGAATTGAAGCAAACTCCAAAGAAGCAATAATGATTGCGGCACTAAATGCAGGCTTTAGCGTTAGCGGTGCTATGGCAAAATCAGAGAGTAGTGGCGGCGCAAGCATTGTGACAAACACTGGTGGAACAGGGAAAGGAAGTTGAGAATTATGAGCGTATCAAAACAAAGCGATTATTGGACTACAAGATTAAACGGGCAAGACCCTTTAAATCCAATCGGAGATAACAATAGTGCGTGGACTTTGCACACAGGTATAAATGGCGACGGTATTTCATCAAATGGTTATTGGCGCATATCATCATCCGGTGGAGGACAAAATTGGAGACAAAGTATTTCTGATGACGATAACTCCCTCACTATGATTTGCGCTATCCATATCGAAGCGATTACGAATGATGGTGAAATTCTTATGGCTCTCGATAATGGAACTCATAGAGTCGAAGTTCAAAGTGATGGAACTTTCGACAAGGTGAAACTCGTTGGAACTACTACAACAACCAGCAATACCCTTGACCTCGCTATGAATGACGACGAGGCTATTCCCTGCATATTGCGTTTGACTCTTGATAGTTCCGGCAACGCTCGATTGTATATGGGTGAAATTATTGAAGACGATGATGCAAACACACATTATCTTGAGGTAGTCGGTAAAACAAACTATGTTGGAGGGCAAGGTGCTACCTTCGGCACTAAGACTGGAACTGTTGACTTTTATTCTGTTTATTTTACTCCACATGGCGCATACTCTCCCGATGAAATGGATATGTCGGATTTTATTTCTCATAGTCTTTTACGCACAGGAATGAAAGTTGTTGAAGTTCTGCGCAATAGCAATCGTTTATTGTTAAAAACACATGTAAGACCAAGTGGGATTCGTTATGGGTATGATTTGTCAAGCAACAGCATGATTAACCGCTTCCCAACTCCAAGTGTGCATGTGATGATTCAAAAGGCTGACTCACCAGAGTTCTTAACTCTTGCGGGAACAAGAACTGACCAACAATATGATGTTATGATTTTTGTCACTACAAAGGGAACTAATTATGAAAATGCATATAGGCTTGGTGCTTCTATTCTTGGTGAAGTATTTGATGAATTATACACTACTACTGGACTTGAAGCAGGAGTTGATAGCATTATTAGTTATGACGCAAAGTTCGATACAAAAATTGACGATGATGAAACCGTTTGCATTCACACTATGACTTTGACATACATGAAGAAAATACGCATGTTCCTTCGAGAAGCATGAGGTTATAAACATTTTAATGGAAACATTGATAAGCCAACCATCTCTTCATTAGGAATATGGCGAATCATACAAGGTATGTCCGTATAGCAAAAGAAGACCCGACAGCCTATGGCACAGCCATTGCTCACGACCACGCAAGTTTTGTTGTTGGTGAAGTCGAATCCGAATCATTCCAACAATCCTATGATGTAATGAAGCGTAGCGACATGAACTACTACGGTGCGGCAAAAGCAATTGTTAGCAAGAAAACCGCAGAAGGTAGCATTAGCATGGCTTTGCAACCGGATGCTTTTACTTTTACACTACTTCACGGTATTTTTGGAAACGATACTCCGTCGGGAGGTGCAACTGATGCTCGAACCTTTACAGAATTAGGAAACGGCAGTGCCGCAGAACTCCCTTCATACACTATTGCAGTTGGTCGTGACGACCATGAGCATATTTTTGCAGGACAAGTCATTGAATCCATCAGTATTTCTGCAAGCGTTGGCGAATACTCAATGCTCACAGTAAATACAACTGGTGCAAAACAGACTTCTGCTACCGGCGCACTAAAAACGGCAGTGCCAACCTATAACGGAGATGCCGCACACTTTGCAAAGTCTTTTGTTAATTTTGATGAGGCAGCAACTTCTTCAAGTGGCGGTTTCTCAAACCTTGTTCAAAGCATTGACTTTGAAATTAAAACAAACCGTGACATTGAAAACTCATACAGTCTAAGCGACGAAACATGCGTGCGAGTTCCTCCAACAACTCTTCGTGAAGTCTCTGGTTCTATGACTTTCCACAAATCTCTCCTTTCTGCTGATTCATCCGGTGGAGAGGGTGAACCTTTCTTTGATGAATTGATGAGCGCAACCGCAAGCAACGGACAAGGATTAGTAAATCCCTCCGGTTCAACACCCGCAATTTCAGTTCTCTTTGAAGTCGATACAAACAATTTCATTCGCTTTGATTTCTTCAAGGTTCACTATGAAATGCCCGAAACATCAGTATCGGGTCGAGACAGTCAAACAATGTCGGTCAATTTCCACGCTCTTTATGATTTAGCAGGCGCAGACCAAATGTGCGCAATTGCTTGTAAAGGTGCAGATACCTCTATTGTTGCAAACTATGATGCTTGATGGGGGTTCTTAGATGAGCCATAACATCACCGATGCTTCAAAACTGACTTCAACGACAGTTTATGGAAACAACAATACAATTCATACGCAGATACAATCTGCGCTTAGAGCATTGGCCGCAGGTGATAAAATCATTGACATTTCAATAGTAAGAAAAAGTGTCGGAAATAATTGCTTCGCAGTCATAACATACGAAGACCAGTAGTAAAGTAAAGTAAAGCAGAGAAGAGAAGAGAAGTGAAAAAGTATGCCAGTATTAAAAAAAGAAATTGAACTAAACAACGGAAAGAAGGTTTGGGTTCGCCAAGCCTCCGGTATGGAAAAAATTAAAATTGAAAATATTCAAGCGAAGATTTTTAGAAAAACTCGTCACTTTGGTAAAGACCCGTCAAAGTGGACTCCCGAACAAAACGAAGAGTTCGCAGATATGCTCGATGAAGCAGGCGGAGGTATGCTCGACCAAATCGAAGCGTGGATTCCAAAATGTGTTATTGAGCCAGTAAATTTTGATTACAACACTTTAACCTCCGAAGAAGTGCGCATGTTGCTTGCATTTGTGCGTGGAGATACTTTGGAGGGTGGAATCCCTTTGGAATAATCCATAACATTTTGCCATCATTATGCAGCACATTTAAAGGAATATCACCACATCAACTATACATGAAATACAATGATGAAATGGGCTATGAAAAGATGCAATTTGATATGGAAATCGCAAGGGAGATAAGTGAAAGAATTACTGAACAAAACGATGCCGTTAAAGGCAGAGGCAATGCTAATAAAGCAGTTGCTCGTCGCAATCAAAAACGCCATCAGAGAAAAACAATTAGCAATAAAGAAATGGGCGGAGTAGTAGGAAATTGGTTAAATAAAGACGGTGATTAAGAATGGCAAGAGCAGGTGCAGCAAGAGTCTTTTTCGACATTGTAGGAACTTTTCAAGCCAATAAACTCATCAAAGATACCCAAACAGCCGCAACAGTTCAACAAGCAATTCTCGCAGATGCCGCAGCAAATATTGCAGACGGATTCGATGAAATGGCTCAAGCCGTTCTTGATTCAGTAGCAGAAATCACAGACTCGTTTTATGCGTATGAAACGCAACTAATCCGTGTGCGTAAGTTTTACGGAGGATTAACCGGAGAGGCAGATAGATTTGCAGAATCAGCAAAAAATCTCGGTATTCAATTCGGATTTACAGGTGAACAAGCACTTGCCGCATCCACAAGAACTTCTCAATTAAAGAATGTATTGCAGTCACAAGAAGCAATTATTGAAGCCACAAGAGGCGGTTTGTTAATGGCCGCAGTCGGTGAAATGGAAACCGAAATGGGAATGAACCGTTTGATTGCTCTTGCGCAACAGACTGGCTTTATGATTGGTAATTTGACAAAAGCACAATACGACCAATTAGGCGCAGAACAACAGGCTAATTTAGTGCGTGGGAATACTTTGCGTGTTTTAGACCAGTTGAATACAGTTGAAAACACCTCTGTTGCTACAATGGAGGACATTACATTTGTTCTTAATCAATTCGCTTCGCAGGCAAACATTGCCGGTGAATCTATTGGTGAAATGGCCGCTATGTCTGCTCTTTTGCTTGAGACAGGTGAAGAAGTCAGTCGTGCGGGAACAGGTCTGCGTATGATTTATCAACGCATAGGTAATGAAAATACACAGGCAGTAAAAGAACTTCAAAAGTTGATGGGTGGAGTCGAAGCATCAACAGTCACGCAAATGAAACTGTCGGACATTATTAAAGAAATCGGGCCTGCTTATGCCTCTATGAGCGCAGAACAAAAGCGAAACCTCGCTGTATCAATTGCAGGTTCTCGTCACTATGTTAAGTTCCTAAAGTTAATGGAAAATCAACCTCGACTTCTTGAGTTGCAAGAAGAAGCGTATTTAGGAACGCATGATGCAATAGGCGAATTTTCAAACAGAGCAGAAAGCGCAGTGTTTGACATGGAGCAACTTAATGCCGCAATCGTTAATCTTCAAGTTGAAATAGGAGATAATCTTACTGATGCGTATTATAAAGCAACATCATACCAACATGACTTTTTTGAAATGGTTTTAAAAATATCGGAAAACGATTTCGGGCTTAAAGTTATGGAAAATGTAATACAATTATCCGGTCTTTATCAAAACCTTGCTCGACCATTTGCAGATGTTGGTTTTCAAGTTTTTAACATGATTATTGCGTTTAAGACTCTTGGCGCAGTTCAAAAAATGATGAGCATGGAGGCGCACAATCAAAAGAACGCATACATGGCTCAAGCAAACACAATTGCGTTTGTTAATTCCACACAAAACGCCTACTCTGCAAATCATAAAATTCTTTCTCAACAAATGGCAAGTTCAAACACTGGATTTAGTGCGACAATTCAAAATATGCGCACACAACTTGCAGGTTTGCGCATAGCACGCAAAGCAAACATTGCCACTTCTTATGAACAACATGCTGCAATGACGGCTTTGAAGAAATCATATTCATTAGGTATAACTGATTTGTTAGTATACCGCACAGTGACCGATAGTTTAGGAAGAGGACACGCATATACAGAAGGTTCTATAATATCATTAGGAAACGCTATTCTTGCAAATGACACAAAGTTTCACGGAATTAACAATACAATAAATACTGTTGGTGCTAATTTAGGACATTTTACAAGAATACAAAAGACTTCGGCAACAGGACTAAAAACATTTAACGCTTTTCAATCGGAAGGAGTCGCAGGTCTGAAAATGAGAAACGACTTTATGGAAGAACAAATTATGCATAGACAAACAGAACATGCGCTAATGCAAAAAGAGTTCGGATTGATTGTTCCTCTTACTGCGGCAGAAAAAACACGCCATCAAGCGCAGTTGATGGCAAACAACGGCTACATTAACGAAAACAGAATCAAAATAGGTCTTATCCGTAGCGACATAATAAGAAGAAAGTTAAACGGTGAAGAAATACCAGAGGCATTATTAAACGAAGTCGCAGCATTAGAAACGCATAACTCTGCAATGATGGAACACAACATTTTAGTTGAGCAATCCATTATCGCAACAGAGCAAGCAGAGCAAGCCCTCAAAGAAAAAGCAATGCAAGAAGAAAGAGATACTATGACTACAATGCAAGGTGTGAAAGCCGATATGCAGGCTGTGTGGTCGAATAAATCCCTTGCTGGCGCAATGAAAGGAGTTAATAGTGCTATGATGCCTATTGCCATGATTATGCCATTCCTCGTTGATTCTGAAAAACAAATGAGCGCAATAATTACTGCAATGGTTATTCCTGCGCTATTTAGAAAAATTACTGCGTTAAAATTAGAAAATGCAGAAAAAGGAAAAAATGTAGTCCTTACTGGTATGATGACAAGCGGTTTATCATTGCTTGGTGCGGCGGCGGCAATGGCCGCAGGTTTCCTACTTGTTGATGCTTTTATGAGCAAGACTGGTTTTATGTCCGGCCCACTTGACAACCTTAACGAGTTTAACGAAGGGCTTAGTACTATGGAATCTCGTCTTGCAGATATTATGAGTAGCGAAGAGTCAATTTTACCTAATGTTATTGAAAGTTCAATGGAAGATATTAAAAATAGTCCAGCAGAACTTGAAAGTGCGCTAAAAAGTATTAAAGATAAAATTGCAGAATATGATTTAGGAATGGGGCAACTTGACGAAGGCAGCATACTTTTCGGTGATATGAAAAAAGCAAAGGATGCCGCAGTTAATGCGCAGTTAGATATTGAAGCCGTAATAGACGCACAAAAAAGAAGGCTTTCTATTGAAGAGGCTCTTAAATCAGCCACAGTAGGAGACATTACAAAGGGAAGTCAAGAAGGACACAAATTTGTTCTCCCGACAGGTGGAATAGGAGATTATTTTGGCCTTCCCGAAATAAAATTAATTAAAGATGAGGTGGATGCTTATAGAATTACATACACTGATGCTTTAGGAGAAGTGCATACTGAAACTTTTGATAGTATGGATGAAGCAAAAGAAGAAAAAATCCGCATTGAAGAAGAATACGGACACGAAGCACTTTTGGCGCAAAAGAATTATCTCGATTTAATGTTTGCGCAACAAGAACAAGCAAACGATGACGCAGAAGCGCAGTTAATTGCGGCAAATGAAACAGCAATGGGTGAAATGTTTGGCTTTGCAAATGCAAGAGAGGAACTATTTTTCGGACAACGACAAAACTTTACAGGCGCACTATACAAGCAAGTATCGCAAGGTGGTATTGAGAATCTTTTACACAAAACAGAAATTATTCAAACCAATGTCTTTAATGGCATGACACTTCCCGAAATGGTGAGTCAAGTAGCAGATGGAGTGCGAGCAGAGTTGAGAAGTTTAGGTGTATGATATGAAAAGTGTTTCTTTTGAACAGTCTTATTGGCTTGCAGGTTATTACGACGATTTCCACAGCGCAAGAGCAGTCGCAGATGATAAAAATCCTGCTAATGTGCGCACTATTTCGCACACACTATCACATCATGGAAGTCTTTACGGCGGAGAAAACATTCTAAGTCCTCGTTTTTCTCATCCCTATGTTGAGCGTTTAGGTAGTGGCGAGTATGCCGCACTTGACCCTGCGCAACATGGAGGAACAGGTTCAAATGACTCATGGGATTATTCGCAGACAGCAGATACAAAACTAAAAATGAATCGAGGTTTGCATGAATGGATTACTGTTGATACTGCAAATACCGATGGTAGTTTTACAGAAAACCAACCAAAACTTCTTGTCCCGACTTCTCTTGCGGCAAACAGACAACGATGGAATGGCGCAGGCAACGAAGGATATTTGCGTTTTTTTAACGGGCATGACACCGATGGCGATTATTATATGCCAACAGGAACTATTGACCCGACTCTTGGAGGTTCACGCTCTCTTAACTACGCAGGTTCATACTTAACAGAACCTATTCATACAGGTGGATTTGCTCGAATGCTTAGAGGCAATCTATCAAAAGAAATTAAGCATACTTTTTTTACAAGTATTTACACTGGCGAAGCCCCGCAGTCATCCCTTTCCTTTACCGAAACAAGACCATCAAAATACCTATTCAATGTCAAATCCCCTGCACAACAACAATTCCTTGTTAATAGTCTTTACAACGACGCAGACTCAAGGGGGGCTTCAAGACTCCTTACTTATGACGGACAATTGCGTATGCGTGGAATTGGTGAAATGTTTCACTTGCGTATTGCAGCGCATAAAATAGGCGATTGGACTTTTGATAACTATACTCTAAGAGTTGGCTACAAAAACACCGCTTCTTATGACACTACAAGCGACGACTTTAGCGACACTGCATGTATTGCTACTATTGACATAACTCTTGCCAATTTAGGCATTACAGGAGCGTTAAATCAATGGGAAGAAGGACAGGCTAATGCCAATGCGTATAATCCTGCTAATATTTGGGCTGATGTGTATGTTTTCTTTAATTTTACTAATAATACATGGCAAGCATATTCAAATGATAATACAACTGCATTTGCAACAGGTTCAATCAATAGAAATGTGACAAGAGATACTGCTAAGGGATGGTCTCTCGACGCTAATTGGTCTAATAATGGTTCGGAAAACTGCGTAGTTCTTGATACATTAATTGATAGAGTAGCATTATGTTTACCTCTTAACTGGCGTATAGGGAATGCAGAATACCCCCCTCTTATTTCTTCGATGGATTACCAAAGTGGCGCAGACAACTCATCAAGTATGTCAATTACAATTCTTGACGACCTAAATGATTATTCTTTATCAGCACTTACTACTGGTTCTTCTGCAACAGAATGGAGACTACTTTCTTTTAGAGATGATGAAGCACGCCCTATCTGGTCGGGTTATCTTGAAGAAATTGCGCACATGCAAAACTCACAACAACAAACTTTAGAAACAAGTCTAACCGCAAGAGATTCCTTTAGTGTTCTCGACCGTGTTTTACCTATTTGGGAAACAGGAACTAATGCCTTCTTTTCACTAAACCAACACATTTCAATGGATGCTGTAAATACAAAAAGAGCCTACGATACACAGGCTTTAGCAGATAGTATGATGTTTGGTTCTTCTGCGCTTACAATAGGTGAAAATACATTAGGTTTTAACAGCCATGACATTTCGCAATCCGGCGCAACATTTCAAAAACACAATAACCCAAGAACTCATTTGTATTCGGGGCAAACAATTCAAATGTATATTAACGAAGACGAAGCAGGCCCAAATAATTTAGAAAATCAATGGGAAGGTGGAGGTATAGGTGACACAAATGCAGGAGGTGCAGACAATACATGGTCTTTGTGTGAAATAGTAGGTTATTCAAGCAATCAAGCAGATGACAAATTAGCCTTTTATGTTAAGTTTGATTCGACGGGAACAATAGTTTTTGGAGGTTCTAATTATACAAGAAAATCAATTACTTCTTATAAAGGTTTAGCCAATGGTGGAACTTTTCATGTAAAAGGTACTAACGGATATGATAATATTTCGGGCGGTTATACAATTGCAAGCATGGAAGTTATACGCAACCGTATAAACGATTCATTAACAAGCACTACTTCAACCGGAGCAGGTGACATGTGGGTAAAAATTGTCACAACAACAAACATGCCAACAGGAACAAATGATATTCTTTTTGAAGTACAAGAAATAGAAGTCCTTAATCGTTATCTTAACGGCGGCCAAAATTACGCTACCCAACAAACAAGAACTGGTTTAACAAGCCCTGCGTTTGACAACACTATATCTCAACAGCGTTTGGTTGATATTACTACTGATACTGCGCACAATTTATCCTTTGGAGATGTTTTTGTTATCCAAGACGGAATGTTTTCAAACACAGATACAGGAAACTACTATGCGCAAACGGCGTTTAAAGTTTTAGCGTCAATAAATTCAACTAAAATACGTTGTATTGTTCCTCGATTAGAACAAAGTCCGGCAACCCTTACCGCTACTACTTCTAAAGAAAGAGGGCAGGCGGTGGACTTGCGCAAACTTAGTGCGCACGCATCTCCTATTGCGCATAGAATCCCTAAAGATTTACCACTTCTTGCCAAAAGACAATCGGGCGGAACAGGATTGTTTGATTATGGTTTAACCGGTTTATCGGGTGACTTTTTAAAGTTTGACACCGTTAAGCATAGTCGTGTTCATGCTCGTTGGATGCGTGATTTGCCACTATCCCCATTCTTTAGAGCGCAGTTTGGAGTTATAGACCCTATTCCTTATTGGCGAACAGGAAAAGGTTCTGCTACACATTCTGTTCTTTCTCCTAATCATGTCGCTTCTTTTGGTTCAACAGGCTATAATAGCGACGGAACTGCGACTTGGGAAGGTATTCAAGCATCACAACATACTTCTGGTTTTCTTGATAAAGATACTGTTTCAATTTTCCTTGACGACCCCGCTATGTGGTGGTTTATCAAACATTACAACATGGAAGATGAAGGGTTTATTATCGAACTTCTTGATACGGAAACAGGAGATATGAATTACTGTATTGGTAATTTAGTCACCGACCCGTCTATTTCTCAAAGTCTTGATTGGGATTCGGGAACTGGCAGATTTTCGCCTGCCTCCGGCATACCATCTAAAGGACAGATTGTTATACACGAAGGTTTTGACCACTATGACTTAAACGGCGTTTTTCAAGTCCATAATGTATTTTCAAGCAGCAGTGAATACACCGTAAATAGATTAGAATTTGAACCAATGATTAACGAATTTTCTTATGCTAAATCAGTCGCTCAAGGTGGTTCTCAATGGTCGCTTGGCGCAGCACATCATTTTAATGACCCCGATGCAATCAAAGCAAATCGTGACAAAATATCTTTCTTAGGTGGCTCATCGGTTCAACAACCTCCGGCAAACCAAACAGGAATAGTGCGAGCAGGCGATATTAAAATTGGTGGGATTAAAGGAATTAAAAAACAATTTGATATAACAAAAACAATTGTCAGTCTGCGCAAAGTCGATGAAAGCAATGGCTACAAGCACTTGTATGTTCTTTGGGCGGATATGCGCAATGACGGAACGGCTAACGCAGATGGCGGATTGCGCAGTAAAGACTTTGGAGTAATTTTACCAACTACTAAAAATTATAAAGTAAATGTTGCTCTTGCAGACCAGTTTGACGAATCTGGACTACCAGACATATTTACCGAATTAAAAATTGGAGAAGATGTTGATATTTGGCAATTTGATGCAACAGCAGAACCTTATTATGGTACTTCATGGTCTTCTTTATACGGCGGTAGTAATTATGAATCACTTGACGACAGATACCATAATTGGGAAAATAAAGGTGGGTCATTCCTTATTATCGACGCATCCCGTTTTTACAATTTAAATACTGCTGCAACAGGCGGCAGAACAGGATATGCCAGTGGTGGTCTTGTGGACTTTGGGGATTATGTTCTTGCTACAAAGGGATTCCCGTTTTTGACAGACGCATATTACAAGTCTGCAATATCATCTTACAAAACAACTGCGGGAACAACAATACATCATCATCCGAACTCTTTGTTTATGCTTAATGACAACACTATTATGACAGATGATATTGCGCTTGGTGGAACTGTTCTTTACATTGATGACAATACTCAATTTCCGACTTCTGGAACAGGTGCTATTATTTGTCAAAAGGGTAGCAACAGAGGACAAGAAGATTTGGTTTATTATTACTCATGGACTGGAAAGGGAACTGATGTAATACTTGGAGATAAATTAACAGGCGTATTTATAACAAGTCTGCCTAATGCGGAAGACCCTAATACAATAAATACACTTGTTGCAAGTGAGCGTGCAGGCTACTTAGCCCCTGCTTCAAGAGCAGATATTACTTTAAAAACCGAAGCAAATAACGCAGGTATTTTTGAAAAAGTTCTTGTGTTCAATACACCTTCTGCGTTATTCCCTCTGCGACTTTCTGTAAATCTTGAAGGTATAGTAAAAAGTCAAAATAGAGGAACATTTTACGCAGATGATAAATTTCGCAGTATGTATTCAATCACAACAGCAGATACATGGGCGAAAAACACAACTCTCCCTTGTATTTATGAAATGCCAAGAACAAGAAACATGCCAATCGCTGTCAATTCCAGAACAAAGGATTCATTCGGGTCAATGTTTGACGGAAAAGGCATGACTTTTATGAATATTGCTTCAAGCATTGTTGATAAAGATGGAAACGGTGTAAACTCAAAACAGACAACATTTAATTGGTTAATGGATAGAGACAATATTCTTACTATTCGACAACAAATACCTTCCAACATTGCTTTTACAAGAGCAAATCTAAAGCAATCCTCAATGCAGACAAGGATGGGTGCGCAAATTACAAATGTGCGTGTGTATTTTAATGGAAACAGTAATTACGCAGAATACCCAACTCCCGTTGAAGGTGCTATGACTCGATGGCGTGTATTACAACAACCAAAAGTTTTTAGCGAAGTTGAAGCAATGGCTCTTGCAAAACAAGAATATTTGCGTGAATCTAATGCGCAGGTGCAAATTAACGCAGAAGTATTACTTGAAACCGGAGAAAAAAGCAAAATGTTATCCGGTGGCAGATATGGATATGTGCAAGATGTTATGCGCAGAGGATTTACTTATAGCAGAAAGGCAAACGCTTCTTGGACTAATTTATGGGGCGGTATGCCATTTAACGGGGTTCAAGACTTTGCGCATTCTGCGCAAACACTATTTACTCATTCTTTAACCGCCGTTTCTCTCACAGGCGCAGAAACAAGAGGTGATAGTATTACTACTACTCAAGTAATTGTTCAGAATCAAAGTGTTTTAGAAGGAAAGGGAATACATGTTCATGGTGCTACCGAAGACAATACTCAAACAGGAAGTTTGTTATTTGCAGGTAGTGGTGTTGCATGGAATCCGACGGGAGCAGGATATGGTTCTTCGGTCACTTTGCAAAATGGGTGGAATACTATTATTGGTACTTCTTCTTCGCAACGACTTTCAATATATTGCGATTCTGGTTTTACTGCGCATTCTGGTATTCATACTGTTAATTATCACTTTGGAAATTCAAGAAGTAATGGAATAGCCCACTACGGCACGAACAGTTTAACGCCTTGTCTAAAAGTTGTCAATGTTGATAAGAATACACCGAAGTTAAGTGAAAGTACAAACAACGAACTAAGACTTGCAATTAGTCTTCACGGTGCTTCGGGCAATGGTCGCTCAACAAATCCAGTGAGCGATGAAAATACATACAAGTTATGGCTTTTGGATTACAGATTTAGTGAAGCAACAAGTGGTTCTGCTGGTTCGGAAATACCGCCGGAGTATAGCGTAAATGCGTTGATGGGTTCTGCGTCTGTCGAGATTACAGGAAACGGTATGTTTGAAGTACAGTTGCCTTCTTCATACTCAAGCACTGCGAAGAAAGTTATCTTTTCTGTTGACTACGATTATTTACAAAGTGTTGCACGCAAATTTGAAAATTCACCGCAGATTTATAATGCGCACGATATTACAGGTTTAACTACATATAATACGCATGGATTTTCAACTCTAAGTCCATTTCCTCTCGGTCACAAAATAGACGCAGGTATGGGTAAACAGGCAGAACTACGCACAGCATATTATGCGCCCCGTCTTGCTATTGTGGATGACATAAATTATGTTCCTGCTTCCACAGTGTCTCTAACTGATACGCACATGGATTTAACCTCTGAAACTCTTAACATCGCAGGTATTACTTGGAGTAAAAAGGATAAAGAAGTCGATAAGGTGCAGTTAGATTTACAGCGAACCGAAAAGCATTTCAAGTACACTCTTGCCGGTGTCTTTAAACAATTTCAAGAAGACACAAGACCAAATAAACCACCTCGACCAGAAATACCTCCGCCGACAATACCGCCAGTTTCACCTTTACCACCTATGGGA
>Ga0098060_1000139_pt1 | contig 34876 bp, 48 predicted proteins | sample 21_taG_FD_77063 | JGI IMG/M metagenome (GOLD analysis project Ga0098060, IMG submission 77063) | Marine viral communities from the Subarctic Pacific Ocean - 21_ETSP_OMZ_AT15319 metaG | ecosystem: Environmental > Aquatic > Marine > Oceanic | place: Pacific Ocean | collected 2015-01-19 | reverse complement strand
GTTACTAAAATCCCCATTAGATACAAGGTTTGTTCCTAATTCTGTATTATCCAACGCCCACCAACTAACTAAACTTGTTTTTTCTACAGAGCCTAACTGACTGTAAGACTTGTTCATAACGGAGTTGATTTCTTCGAGGGATAAAGCTCTTGACCAAACTGCTATATTGGCTAAATTGCCTGTAAAATATGCACCTGTATTATAATTAGCACCAATAATTGTTTTTAGTCCATCCATATCAAGTCCAGCAGTCATAGCGGTACTTGCAACTTCTACACCATCTAAATAAGACCTAATTTTTACACCATCATATGTAGTCATCCAATGATGCCATGTATTAGTATCTGTATAAGCATAATGAGCAGTTGTACCAGAATTATTTACATGAAAATAAAGTTGGTTATTATAAACAGTCATTGTCCACTCACCATTACTATCGGCAAAATCGCCAATATAAACCACTCCTCTACCTTGGTCACTGCCCGTAGATGTATTTTTTATCCAACCACCAGCAGTTAGCGAAGTACATCCATCGCCAAGACTGTCTCCTACTCCAGTTCCAGTATCAATGTAATTATTAGATGCATTAAAATCAGTCGAACCTTCTGATGGGAATGCAAGTGTGTCTGACCTACTTGATTTGAAATCGAGGTATAACTTGAGGTTGTCCTTGACGTATGTTAAAAGGGATGCTCCCCCTTTAGCTAGGCTTGCTGCTAATCCAAGCATGTTAGCCTAGATAGCAAATACAAAGACCTGTACCTAACGCAACAGCAGACCAATTTCCAAAAATTGTAACACCTTGTGGAAATGTATCAGAACTTGTTATTGAGTTTCCGTGCGTGCTAACACCGGTTCCTGCTATTGCTGCGCTTGATTGAGTCATTGTAGAAAAAGTACAGTCTTCTAGCATGGTGATTGCTACGACTTTGTTGTCTCCTATGCTAGAAATTGATTCTGTATCATCTAGCACGGCTGAACCAACTTGGCCAAGACCGACGTTACTGGCTTGAACTACAGAAAATTTCTGTGAGCTTGGTATTTCATAATTAGCCATATATTCTCCTTTTTTTGTTTGTGTATCTTACCGCCCAAGAATAAGTGACATGGATACATCATTAGTTTATGTCTGTAAGTTAATAAAAATGTTACAATAATGTTACATTAAAAATAAAAAAATTAGTCTAATATAGTTATAGTTTTATCATATGCAGGTTTTATAAGGTCGTTAGCATATTTTCTGTCATCTTTATATTTTTCTTTAAACATATCTTGTAATTGTTTTTTAGTATATGATGGTAACTGTTTTTTTAAATCTTTTACAAACTCAATTCTTTCTTCTTCAGTTGTAACTTCATCAGTAAACATAGCAGAAAACAAATTATTCAAAAGAGGTTTATATTGTTCTTTAAATAATTTATTTCTAACATATCCTTGTATTGTACTTTTTATTTCTCTTATTTCTTTTCTCTTTTTAAAATCAGTCTTTCCTTGAAAATTATCATCTTTTAATAAAGCGTCTATAATATTGTAAGTAGTTTGACCAGAGATTTTAATTAAAGCTTGATGTTCTTCGCGAGTAAGATTTATTTGCGCTTGTTCTTTGCCATACAAAACAGGTCTTGCGCTAGTAAAATTTTCTTCTTGGTCAAAAAACAATCTTTGTATTTCAGCATACACAGGGTCGTCTTTTTTATCAGACCTTCTAAAAGCGTATAAACCACCAACAGGGTCTAGTTTAGGTATTTCGTTACCAAAAGCGTCTAATGCCGGCAAATTTGTTTTACCCTCAGTAAACCAAGGTAAGTTTTTTTCAACATTACTTTTAATATAGTCTGAAAATGTATTGTTTTCATCTATGTCTCTTTTTTTCAAAGCTTTTCTTCTAACAGGGTCAATAATACTATCTATCTGCCTTGAAAATCCGGGTATAAATGTTCCGGCTACAGTTCTTATTGCCCAAGATTCAAAATCATGTCTATTGTCAAATGCTTTAAAAATATCTCCTACTCCTGTAAAAAACGGATTTTCAGCAAAAGACAATAGCATTTCTTTAGTACCATTATAAGTTTGTTGATATATGCGATTTGCGTCAGTATCTGATATTTTACCCTTTTTTGCATCTTTGTTAAATTGCTCATTTGTTCTATGATAAGAGTGTATTAATGTTATATAAGATGATATTGGCTCGTATCCACGATAAGAAACAACTGAACCATCATTTAACTCAATAGAATACTCTTGCTCTCCCATTACTGTTTTCATATTTCTTTCTTCTGGTGTAAGCTGAGACCAATCTCCATTAATTTTACCACCAGACTCTTTTCCAAAAACTTGATTTAAAACATATAAAGAAGCTGCTCCAGTTGTAACTTTTCCAAGATTTTCAGCTAAAGCTCTAGGCCCTTGTCCTGTAGGGGAAAAAGCATCTTTATACGCATTTCTAGTTGCTCTAGTAAATGGAGCAAGATTTAATGGAGTATGTTCATATGTATATTTTAATAAATTCATAGAAGTATTATAAAAAGGAATAACTAATTGAGATAATGCACCTAAATAATCTTGTCTCAATCTTATAGTATTAACAAAGTTTAAAGGGCCTTCTATCTTTGATTGAAAAGTAACTGCTTCTCCGCCTTTTATAGCATTTTCTAATAAATCTGGACTAAGCATTTCTCTATCTAAAATATCTATTGCTCTTCTTTTTATATCTAATTGATTTGTTAATCCTTCTCTCTCTATTGCTTGTCTAACTGCATTTTTTTTCATAAAAGCATTTGTCATTGGAACTCTAAACATTATATCAATCATTCCTTGAAGTCTTTGAAAAGTTCTTATAGCAACGCCGGTTTTTCCGGGTATATCTAAATTAGTAAATCCTTCTCTTCTAAAGTATTTGGATTCTTTAATTGCTGAATCTTGCTCTAAAAGCATGTCAAGCATTAGCTTTCCAACTTGTCCGTTTCTGTAAGGCTCTAAAAATCCATTTACTTGTGCTGAAAGTTCTAGTTTATTTAATTGATTTCTAGAAAGATTTCCAAATTTTCCATAAGTTAAATTATTAATAAGTCCGCTACCACCTGCTAAAATGTGACTGTAGCCCCATTCAATAGGCATTCTTATAAAAGCATCTAATGTAGATATTGAATTACCTGCTAAACTTCTAACTAGAGAAGAACCTGTTGCTAGTTTCATGTTTCTACCAAGTTCTGCTATCATATGCAATTTACTTCTATCTCCTTCTTTAGCCATTTTCGTTAAATCATCTAACATAGCAAGAAAATCAGGATAATCTGCTAAATTATTTCTATATTTTTCAAAAGCAGGTAATTTGTCAGCCATTAATTCTCTTATGTATCTTGTATTCCTTGCGGGTTCTGATATATATGCTTTTACAAAATCCATAGCAAGCATTACATTATTTAAGTCTTTTTTATTTGCAGTTTTATTTAATCTTTCCATTAAGCCAAACATTATATCAAGTCCTGCTCCTGTTTTTTCTGACAAAGCATCTACTGCAAGTTTTTTTTGTCCAGAAATTTCAGATATAACCTCTTTTAAAATTCCAATTTCTTGACTTCCTTTTTTTATTTCAACTATACTTCTAGTCCCTTTTGCTTTAACAGACCTCTCTCCTCCTCCATATTCGGATAAAGATTCAAGTAGTTGAACCATTGCTAGTTTCTGATTATCTGGAGTTTTGCCTCCTATAACTTCGACTCGTATATTATCTACATATTCATCTGGATTTCTTCTTTTTGTTTTAGTCGAAGTAACTGCACCTTGAGAAGTTGGTATGCTAGCATCTATTTCTTTTGATAATTCAAAAGCGTTTTGAACAAAAGCCCTATCTGCTAAATCTTTATAGTTTTTACTAGCATATGCTAGCATTTCTTTTGGCGCACCCTCTTCTTTTAATCTTTTAATTAAATTATTTTTAGTGAGCTTTGCTCCTGTTTCTCCTCTTTTCCATATTTCTTGTATGTTTCTAGAAAGCTGAGAATCCATTGATTTTTGTTTTGAAGATTTTTTTATTTTTCCACCAATTTGTCCACTTGATGTTTTGGTAAATATTAATTTAGCAGAGTCTTTAATTAGCTCTTTTGTTGTCATTATTTGTGCTATATTTTTTTGAGAAACATCCATAGTTCTAGTAATAGAGTCTATAGAATTTTTTAAAAGTTCAATTCTTTGCGAACCTACTCCAGTTTCTTTAGTCTGTTTTTCTAATGCACTAAGCTCTTTTCTTGTTGATTTAAGATTTCTGTTTAATTCATTAATTTCAGCACTATATTTTTCAAGTAAAACCTCTCTGTTTTGTATTCTTCTTTTGCCTCCTCTTGGGTCTCTCATAGCAGTAACTAACTCACTTGGAACGTCTGGCCCTATCTTTTTTTGTCCAGATTTAGCAGCAATTATTTCTTTAGGCGCATCTTTTTTTACTTTTAACATTCTAACTAAATAATCGCCTTTAGTTGTTTTTGCGTATGTAGCAATTACGTTTTTACCTACATATTCTGGCAATTTAGAAAAAACATATTCTTTTACTTTATCTAAACTTTTATATCTTTTTGTAGGTTCTCCTTTTATAGATTCAAAACCATCTTTTATTTTAAAATCAGAAGATTTTGTAATTTTTTGTTCTTGTAATATTTCTTGGTTTTTTTGTGATTTTTTTTGGTCTTGTTTTTTTATTGATTCTTGTAAAGTTTTTTTAGCTTTTTCTCTTTTTACTTTTTCAGTTATTTCTTTAACTTTTTTTTCTACTTTCTTTACTTCTTTTTTTACATTGTTTTTTTTATCTAAAATTTTTGTAGGAATATCCCTAGATAAATCAAGCTCTGTAATTACTTCTTTTTCTGCTTTTTCTAATATTTTTTCTACTTTTTTTGGTTCTATAAAATCTATTTCTAATTGCTCACCGACAGCTTGCTCGGCTTTCTTTTTTAAACTAGGACTTTCTTTTAAAGATTTTGCTGCTTTTTGCATTTCTGGCGTTACTTTACCTTTTGCGGGCCTATCATTTGCTAACTCTACTACATCAGCGAATTGCTTATTTTTTTCTGTTATGTTAGCATTTTTTTTACCCATGCTTGTTAAGCCATGCGCTGCAAAGAAAACATACGCTCCACCAGTTTTTTGTATTTCTTTTTCTGCTTTTATTTTAGCTTTTTTTATACCTTCTCTTGTAAAATCGACTCCCATTAAACTTAAAACAGGAGCTAACACTTGGTCTAAGTTTGTAGCTTCTAAAATAGGAAATAATACATCAATAGAATTAGTAGCAAGTAAGGCGTTAAAACTTTGTTCTGGTACAAATTTTATTAATCCTTTTGCTGTTTCAATAGGTTCTGTTGCCAATGATGTTGGCAAGTCTATTGCTATACCGGGAGCTTCTAAAAGATAGCTTAAAAAATTAGTAGCTGTATTAACGACTGGTTTTAAATCTTTAAACTCAGGCATATCATATAACCCGCTATATTGACCAGTTAATCCTTCTAGAAAAAATTGAGACATTTGTTGTATTTGAGGAGCTATAGCATTTTGAGATAATATTTCTTGTGTAGACTTTTCAATAGGGTCTATAACTCTTGATGTTGAAGGCGCAAACATTGACTCAGAATCTTGCATAATTTTCTGAGCTTGTTTAATTATATCATTTCCAATAACCTCATTTCCTTCTTCTTGAGGTGTGTAATTAACATTAATAGCATCTTGTTTACCACCAGACTCTGCTAGCATAACTTGTTTTGCAGTTTGAGGGTCATCAAACGATTCGTTTATTAATTGAACAGCCTCTGGAGAGACTCCATACTTATTTACTATTTCTTCGTCTGTAATACCATCAAATTCTTTATGTTTTTGTTTATTGTACGCTACCCAGTTATTCCATCCCCTTGGGTCGTTTTTAGCTATATAAGCAGCCATTTCAATGTTTTCTTCAATGCTTTGGTCTGCTATGTTTTTATTAAAAAGCTGATTAGAAGTATCTGACCAATATTTGTCATTAATTTGAAATAATCCATAATCAGAACTATTAATTTTTTGATTAGACTCAAAATCCGGGTTTGCTATGTTGGCTAAAGCACTTAAACTAGAACCGGGGTTATTTAATTCATTGTGTAAAATATCATTAGGGCCTTCAACTGTGCTTAAGGATATGGGGTTTTCTTCTATCAGTGTTTCGGTATTTGCAGGTTCTTGTTGTAGTGTGTCTACAGATTCTTGATTTAATATGTCTGTAGATAAACTATCTATTGGAGAAGTGTCATCCCAAGAAGGTAGTTCAAAAGTATCTTCCCATTTTGGTAAATCTACATTTTTATTACTCATCTAAAAACCTTAATGGCTGTTTTGTGTCTGCGTCATAAATAACTATTCTGCCATCTGGCATTGTTCTTCTTACTTCGTTTATTTTTTTAGGCGTTTCTTCTTGCTGTCTTCCTTGAACAGAATAAACAGGTTGTTGCGCATCTGGATTTTCTTTTATCCATTTTCTTGGATTTGCTTTTATGTTTCTATAGAATTTTAATTGAGCTTCATGTGTTGGGTCATCCCCCCATTTTATTGTAGGAACATCACCTGAGAATGGGTCTGTATTTTGATTTTTAATATTAAGCAACCTTTTAATATCTTTATCTACGCTTGTTGTTACAGCTTTATAAATTTCACTTGTCTTTCCTTTTTTAGGCTGATTAGGAGCAGGTTTATTAAATCCTTGGTATTGATAAAATTTTGGTAATCCTATTTTTATATCTTCTTCCTTTTGAACATAGTCTTCACCCATGTATTGTGCCTGATATGTTATCCCATTTTTTGTAAAGTCTTTAAATTGAGGCATTTTTTCGCCTTTATAAAGAACTTCTGTCTTACCATCTTTATCTAAACGAACAATATTACCACCTACACTATAAGTTTTAGGCGTGCTAGCTTTTTCAGCAGCTTTGTAATACTTTTCTCGCTCGCTTGACTTTTGGTCTAAATACGTACTTAAAAGGTCTGTAAGTATGTTTGCGTTAAATGTCGGTTCTCTATATGCCATAATTAATACCTTCCCCTTTCAATTCTTAATTGGTTTAATAAATCATCAAGAGTGTTTAATTCTGTTTGTTCTTTTTTTCCTAGATTAATTTCATCAAGGGTAGCTTGTAGTCCAAACATTTCATCATTTCGTGTTTTCTGTTTGTTCATCATATCTTTTTTTCTTTCAGAAGCAATGTCTGTAACTGTTGCTAAATTTGTTCTAGCAACTTTACTTTCTGATTCACTTTTAATATTGTATGAGGAGTTTAAAAATTTATCTAACTCTGATAATCTTTTATTCTCTCTAATATTTTTATTTATGCCACCTATTTCAGAATAGAATTGGCTTATTTGAGGTCTTCTTTGCTCAATAGTTTGAGTCATATCATCAATTTTAGATTTATTACTTTTAGCTTGTTTAGAACCTTGAGTTTCTCCAAGTATCCCCCATTTTCCTGATGCCGGATGCCATTTAGTTCCCATAATAATATTCCTTAATTATTTCTAGTAGTTCCCTTAAGTAAACTACTTATTCCTTTTAAAATTGTACCCGGAGCAGCCAATAATCCTGTTAATTGCATTCCAGTTCCTATTGAATCTAAAGCTGAAGTAGGAGTAAGTCCCTTTGTGCCTAAATCCTTTAAAGCGCTTACTGCGCCTAATGCTGTACCTGCTGTTCCTAATGCGCTAGAAGCTGTGCTAGATGTTGTGCTAGCGCTTCCTAGTCTTTCGCTTGCAGCAGACATAGCTTCGTCAATTTGAGCTTGAGAAGCTGTGCTAGCATTTAGTTTGCTTACCCCCTCAGGCAAAACGCCTTGAGCTTCAAACATCTGACTATTAGTTGGCTTAGTTAATAAATTATTTTGTAAATCCATTTTTTGTTGTAAAATAGTTTGAGGCGGTTTTACACCTTGCATTATTTCTTCTATTGTACGTTTAGGTTTTGCTATTGGAATATATTCAGCGTCTTTATAATCAGCGAACCCTAAAGCTTCTAAAGGTTGGTCTCCTACCATTCCCTCTTGCATAGTTTTTACAGGGGCTATTTTATTTTTTAATGCGCTGTCTGTTAAAGCCCTGTCTTTGTCAAACCCAAATATTTCTTTCATTGTAATTGATTGATTTTTTTTATTAACAATATTCTCTACACCTTGTCTCATATATTCTGCTGATTGTTTATCGTTTAATAAAAAATCTTTAAAAGAAAGTTCTGGCATTGCTCTTTTTGCAAGTAAAAAATCTTTTCTAGTTTTTAACGCTTTTAAACCTGTTTTTCCTGCGCTACTAATATTTTTAAGGTTTTGTTTATCAGTTTGTTGAGCTTGTTGTAAATCGCTTCTTATTTCTTGAATTAATCTTTGAACTTCCTGAGAACTACGTCTAGAGTCTCCTTCTAAGCCTATTATTTCTTCTATTGTTGCCATAATTATGCCCTATCTAATACTTTTTTATATAATATTGAACCTTTGCGATGATACTCAACCAAGCCTTCAAAAGTCTCTCTAATTACAGGAACTCCCTCAGTAAGTTCGGATACAACAGGTATTCCTTTTTTTATTTGCAATCTTTCTTGCTTTTTATGTAAAGAAATTCTTTCTTGTCTAGTCATGCTCATTATTTAACTGTTTTAATTCTATATATTATTGATATATCATTTATAGCAAATGAGCTTAATACTGTTCCGCTCATATGCAGTTGAAAGCTGTAAATATTATTTGCTTGAGATGTTGTCGCAGGTTTTAATTCAGCATGATACCAGTAAGTATCGTCTGCCTTAGTGTCTTCTAGTGGAGTTGTGTCTGCGCTTCCTGTTGGTTTACCTAAAGATGTTCCTTCAAAATTATAAAAAGTATTATTGTCTCCATTTACAGAGTACTGAAAAGTTAAAGTATCAGCATCGCCTTTATATGAAATTCTTACTTTATAAATTCTTTTTCTTACTGCGGGAGCGTTAAAATCAATATCTTTTGTTTTTATAATTGCGGTTATAGAAGCAGTTGGCGTATCAGTCCAGTACATTAATTCGCTACTTTCAGTTCCAGCAGACCAAACAAGCCTACCTTTATAATCGTTTACAAAATTTGAAACAGGCAGACTATCACCCGATTCTTCATCGGTGTCTATTTTATTAAGTCCATATGTCCAACTTTTTGTTGTCATATCATATAAGTATATAGAATTATCATGTTGTTCACCTTTTGGGTCTGCCATAATAATTAATTGGCGTTTATTTGGTAAGTAACCAATAGAAGGATTATCATTATCATAGTTAAACCAACCATTTGAACTGTCTAAATCTCTTATATGCACATCAAACCTAGAAAAACCTTCATGTTCTAATAAGTTTCTTACTTCCTTACCATCATATAAGTAACAGCCTAAATCATTTACCCAAGCTATGCCATAATCTGTTCGGCATACTGCATAAGGATTTTTTACCCCTTTATACATATATGTATCTTCTAAAAATTCTATTTCTTGAGATATGTTTATAATATGTAGTTTATTTTTTTTATACTGCAACAATCTGTCAGCATATGTATCTAAATGAACAATTTCATCTCCATCTTGAACGCTTACTTCTACTTTTCTATTTAAAGGAAAAAGGTCAAATTTATTTGGCAAAGACTTTAACATCATGTCTCCATGATTTTTATAAATGCCATCTTTGTTTGCCATTTTAATATTTCCAATATAAAACTGACGATTTGCAAAAACTCCTGTCGAATAACCTACTCCAACTTGGTCGTCGTTATTCATATTAAAAAGTTCTGTAGGGTCGTTTTTAAAACCATTTCTTGTTTCGTATGTTTCAAATGTTGGTGGTTCAGATATAAAAGTGTCTTGTAAGTGGTATTCTGTTATTGATGTTATTTGAGTCCAAGTTGTTGTAAAGTCTTCTTGGTCAGATTTTCTCAATCCTTTATTTAAATCAATTTCTAACAAATGATACCACGTTTTTGACGTATCTGAATTTTTTCTATAATACATATTAGCGCCTGTTATTCTACCTGTAAAGCTAGTATCCCAAGCATGCCCGGCTGCAATGTCTTGTATAAAAAAACTAAAGTTTTTTTTGGTGGGCTCAGCAACAGAAGTTCTATTATGTATTAAACTTTCTTGATTACCATCATAAACCCAAGTAAATCCTAAATCATAACTATCGTAGACTTGAAAAGCTGTACTATCTGACCAAGTTATAGATTCTGTGTGAACAATAGTTTCACTTTCAAAACCTGTAATAATACTTACGCTTGAACCCATTTTTACAGACATGCCTACCATATTAGAACTAAAAACAGCGCTATTAGATATAAGTTTTCTTAAAGCGTTTCCAGAGCTTGCAGAAGTTCCAACTACACCATTAGGATTCCATTTCCCCGATTCTGCAACCATATTGCTGAATCCGTAGTCAGTCGATATTTCTAACTTACCTTCATCTGGACTATAAGAACTGCCCGAACCGGACAAAACAATATTAGTATCTGTAGGAGATAAAAGCTCAGCATCCGTATAAATCCACTTATTACACTTTACACTTGTTGTCCCCCACCTATTTCTTTCGATATACCCATACCATTTTAAAATATTGTATTCACCTTTTTTTCTATCTGATAACCTTATGTTGCCATCGATTAAATTATATTGAGGATATATTGTAGCTCCTTGCTCTCTTGGAAAAGAAAAATTCAATGTATCAGAAGAAGGTTTTTCTTGAACAGCGTAAGTACCTTGATTAAAAGAATATGTAAAAATAACATCTTCAAAAACATTGTTTGCGCCCGGCCCTCTATAATTAAATAAGTAATTATCACCAGTATTTACTGCAATAGGTTCTAATTTTAAATTACTTAAAACTATATTCATTGTACTTCCACTTGCTTGTATAGAAAATTTTCCAGTCCTAGCACTCGAGTGAGAAAGAAAAGTTTTTGTATACGTTCCATTTGCTCTTGTCAAGTTTTGGTCTGTGTTTGCAAATTCTCCGCTTCCTCCTTTTATTTTAAAAACAGGAGTGCCTCCTGACTCTGAGTAGCCGGCTACTGTATATGTTAATTTATAATTAGTCGAATTAAAGCCTCTATCTTGCCTATTGTTGGCTGTTTGATAAATAACACCAACATCGCCTTGAGCAGCATATGTAAAATTCCCGTTATTTTTTGTCCACCCATATAAACCATTGGTAGTAGCTGTCCATATACTACCAGAATTTTGGTTTGTAATTCCGTTTCGCAAAAGACTGTGATGACCTGCCATCGTATAATCATGGCTGAATGCAAAAAGGCCATACCCATAAGAGTTGGTTAAAGAATCTGTTTCAAAGACATAATTTAAAAGCTCACCCCTACCCATTGTTTTGATTTGACCAATATTATTAACTACTATATCTCTTAATTCAACAAATTCATGGTCTTTAATATCTCTTGGGTCTGCGTTATTATTTACACCGCCGTGAAACTGGTCAATTTTATAAACTTGTTTAGCCATCAGAGCCTTGTGCTAGAAAAGGTGCTAGCGCGTCTTGATATTTTTTTTCTAACTCTTGATATTGGGCTCGATGAAGAGCAACAATTTCAGAGTCTTCATCTTCGTTAAAAAATGATATTTGTCTTTGTTTTAATCTAGCGCAAGCGCCAATGACTACAGCTTGCTCTAACTCATTTGGAAATTTTGGAATAGCACTACTGTCATGTTCTATTGTTGGAGCCTCCATAGTGTAACACCTACTAGGATAATCTGACGTAGGAGCAGGATATACATATACATCATTATCGTTAAATGTCCAATTTGGAGATTTTTCTGTAGCAAAATAAATACTTTCTGGATTTTGTATTTTTCCACCTAAATCTGAATTAATATAAACACAGGATATGTAAAAAGTGTCAGAATTTTTTCTATCTACCATTAAAACTCTAGAATTTTCTAAATCACTAACAACAGGGTTAGATGTTATATTTGACGACTTTGTTGCAAATTGTATAAGAATTTCGGGCGTTATTTTATTAATTATATCACTAGCAGTATCTTGTAAAGCGTCTTGAATTGCTTGCTCATTAGCAGTTGAATCATCGCCACCTAAACTAGATGTTGCACCAATAACATCTTCTATTCTAACTTGAAAAGTAGCCATTAATCATCTGCTCCTGTTAAATTACCTATTGAGCCATTTCTTGTAGTAACAAATGACTGCATTGGATTTGGAATTAAATGAGGCATTGGTTCTTTTGCTCTAGAAGTATTAATGTAGTCTTGCTCTATTTTTTTTGCTAAACCTAAATGCCCACTCCCTACTTGAAGATTTCCTCCAAGGTTTAAAAAATGGCCTAAAGTTTGATGTATTGCTGAAGGAATTAATTGGTCAGGTAAATCAATCCTACTAACTATACTTGTTTTTGTTTTCGGCTTAGCATAATAAAACACTTTTAGAGTACTACCGCTATCAGGGTTTTTAGTTAAATAAATTTTATGATTGTCTTTTTGCCAAACTCCACCACTTGAATAACTTGAAACTCCAGAAGCAGAACCGCCGACAGAAAAAGAATCAGTAGCAAAATTAGCTCCTACAATAGGTAGTCTTTTTGAATTTAAAAAAGATACGTTTGTTGCTGTTACTACATGTCCTTTTATTTCACTAAAAACAAGATAATCACCTATTGATAGGTTATGTTTAACTGAAGTAACAACACAGGGACTAGACGTTGTTATGTTAGTTATCTCTCCGCTAGACACATCAGTTTTTATATAATAACCAATTTTAGATATATCATCATCATTTACATTAGATATAATTGCTGACTCATCAACAAAAGGAACGTCTGTTTGTCCTAACTCAACTTTATAAATTTGCCCAGAGTAATCTTCGTTTGTAAAAATGTACTCTTTACCACTTGTGGTAAAAGATTGAGAGTTCTTTTTTCTTACTGACCTCATTGCAATTTCGTTTATTGCTTGGTCAAAATAAATACTTTTTAAATTTTCAGATATTGGAATTTCAACGCCACCAGAGATAACCCCTACATCTATTAGTTCGTATGCTTCTTGATAACGCATTATTTCTTTTTCCTTTTTTTATATTTTTTGCGAACTCTTGATTTTTTAGATATTGTTCTAACTAGCCTACTAGAACCATCTGTAAAGCTTGTCGCTCCTGTGCCGTATGTTGTATTATTCATAACAATGCTTGAGGGTAGTTGCCTACCCCCAAGCGATTAGTTACTGATTAAACAAGCTTAAGTATAGCGTGTGTTTGCTCATTTCTAAGCTCAACACCAACTTCCATTAGCCATTCGTCAGTTTGACCATCACGACCATCTTTAACAATGTCCGAACGAAGTTGCATGTCACGACCTGCCAATGGACGAACTGAAAAGTTCGCCGGGTCAATCGCTACAGCATAGTCTTCGTAAGCGCCTTTAAGATATGGATGAGCAACAAAATCAAGTTGACCAACTGGCCCAACATAAGAGCGAACTCTTAAGCCAGATGCAGTTGTTTCTCCTGTATCGTAGAATCCAGTATCAGAAGCTCTGGTTGCAGCGGCAAGCTGAACCATCCATTTATTAGATGCAAAAACAGTCTTTTTCATGCCTCCAGAAATCATATCTGAAAATACATGCTCAACTACTCCATCAAGATTATTTAATCCTGCACTATAGTCCCATTGACAGCTAGTGTCATCAAATCCGTTTAAGGATGAAATAGAACCATTAGAACTTCCAAGACCTAAACCTTGAAATTTTCTTTTTGGATTTTCTGAGCTAGCATCAAGTGAGATAGCGCCATTAGTTAAAATAGACCACTCAATGTCACCTTTGATTTTAGCTAGTTTTCTAGCTTGCAATCTTGACATTTCAGAACCACCATAGTTCTTGGATGCTTTTGCAGTATTTGTGATTGTGTATGGCTCACGAAAAATTTGCGTACAGTTTTTCAACCTACGAACTTTTTTGCGAGTTTCAGAACCAACAGCAGCACCTTCAGCTATTCCACTAATGCCGTTTTCGCGGATAAAATAATCAGCGTCAGCAATGCCAGATAAAGTGACATTACCAAAAACATTAGAACCGCTAAAAGCAGTTGCTACAGCATTATCATAGAATAAACCTGCGTTTGCAACATATTCTAAAGTAAGAATACCTGCGGCATCAGCAGTTATTAAGGTACTAGAAGAAGCTTCAACATTGTAAGCGTCTAAACTACTATGAGCATGCGCACCAAGAAACTGAACCATTCTATCATTCGCGCTAGCATGGTCTACTTGCTTTCCAACTGCAATACAAATTAGATGAGTAACAGCAGTTTCAAGAGCTGCACTACCGCCAGAAGCAGTAGCTTTATAGATTGCACCAACTTCAAACATTTCCATTTGAGCTTGGCGGTCAGCTATAAGTATTGATTTTCCACCATTTGCTCCACCTGTTGCTGTATCAGCTACATTTCCAGTTTTAATGTTGAACTTTTCACTTTTTTTAATCATGTACTCGTCTTCCATCCACTCAAAGATAGGAACTGGAGTCAATACTGACTTCATTCCAAACAGAGAGAAAATGGGAGTAACATTAGGGTTGTAGTAATGGATTTTTTCGCCAAGTTCTAAAACTTGTCTTTGAGACGCGTCAGAAAACTGTACAGCCGTTCCACTACCATATGTAGTATTTGCCATGAGGCACTCCTATTATTATGTATTATTATTAAATTCCATAATCCCTTTCCAAAAATTGTCTAAAGCTTTTTCTTCTGGTTCAATAGCACTTGGTGCGCTTCCACTTACGGATGCTGCACTATTTTGCTTGTTTTTTACCTTAGGAACAGTTTCTACATCAACTTTTGGTTGAGAATTATGCCCATTAGATAAAGTTTTCCATATATTAACCAAGTTCTCCTGAGTTACATTATTTGGGTCAGCAATAAATTGTCTATATTCAACAATCTCAGTATCGCTTAACCCCATTTTTTGCAACTCTATAGTTTCTGCGTCAAATGCCTGAGACTCACTAAGCTCTGACTTTAACTTTTCAACTTCTTGCATAGCTTGAACAGCACCTTGTTGAATAAGCCATTCGTTGTGTTGTTCGCGCCATTTTGCGGAGTTAGAGTTATCAATGCTTTCATCAAGAATATCATAATCATCTGGCTTTACCGGAGGAGAGTTTAAATTCTGTTGTTTTTCACTTACTGATTCTGTGAGTTTTTGAACTACATCAGGATTTTGAGCTAAGTAATCGTCTAACTGTGCTAGCTTATCAAACTTCTCTTTTTGAGAGTTCCATTCATTTTTTTCCTTATCTGATTTTGATTGGAGTTGTTTGTAAGCGTCAGCAAGTTTTTGGACTCCCTGCTCATCATTTTTAAACTTATTCTCAATTAACCATTGCTCAATCTCGGATTTAGTTTCTGGTTCTTTATCTACTTTCTCATCAGATATAGTTTCTTGAACTTCTTCCGTATTCTCCTCTGCAACAGAGACGTTCTGTTCTTGAGGTTCTTCTACTTCTGGTAAAGAGCCTGAGTTGAATTGTTCCAATTCAGCTAACAGGTTATCTTCATTCTTTACTTCTACCTGACTATTCTGGTCTTCATTTGTCATTACGATGCTCCTTTAAAGTTATCCGCTATGCTAGCGAAGCTTTGGATTCTGAGTTAACCGCTTGTTTTGCGACAGATAAGTCTTCGCTGACCATGCGAGTCTTATCTCTTTGTCGCGCTTGTTCTAGCTTAGCGTTAGATTTAATGCTGCTTACCGCCTCTGAAACAGGTTTGGTAGCCTCACTAATTTCTGCACGCATATTAGCATGGAACACTTCGCGCTCTCGAGTCTGCAAGTCACCTTGCATCTTCTTAAGTTCTTCTTGCGTTTGCTGTAATTGAGCTTGCAAGTTTGATATTTCTCCCATTCTTTGCATAAGGCTTGCTTTATCTATGTCGCCTTTCATATTCATAATTACTTGCGTCTTATCATAAATGCCTGCATTTAGGAGTGTTAAATCTTTTTGTAGTTCTGCCATTGGCGATTTAGACCTAGTAGAACCCACAACTACTCTTACATCAAATTGAGCAGTTGTTAAATCGTATAATCTTTTTACTGCGCCTGTTTTATCGTCTATAACAGGAATATTTAATTGTACTTCACTTTCAGAGCCTTCTGGGCTAACAATTCGCAATGTTCTCTGTTGGTCATATATATTTGGCATCCATTCTACAATTACTTTTGCTGAACGTGTAAGCATGTCATATATTGGTAATATTTTCCAGTTTTGTTTTCTTGAGCTAGACTCATCCATTATTTGCGCTTCACCAACAGTCCCCGGCGCACCTTGAGAGTTTCCTTGAAGAAACTTGTACGCTCCAAAAACTGTTTCTATATCAACTTCATATCTTGCTTTTTCATTATATAAAGCAGAAGAAACTGATGGCGGGCTAAATTCTTTTATTTTTCCAGAAGCAAGCGCCCCGGGATTAGCTCTAATAATAGCATTTGGAATGTGCCATTTTTGAATTTCACTAGCGTCAATAGCGCCATCTTCATAAACAAGCTTAAAATTTGTTGTAGCATTAGTATGTGAAATAAGCAATGCTTCTGTTCTATTTAACATTCTTTGAGGTGTTTTTGAATGTCTTACATCTCCACTAGGAAAAGGATTTCCCGCATGCTCGTTACAAGCTACTGCAATAGGGTATTCTGAAACAGGTAATATTTCGTCATACAAAACAGTATCTCCTACTACAAATACTTCTCTTACTTTTGTAATGTACGTTAACTGCTCAGTAATTATTCCTTGTTTTAAAAAATCCTCATATTGCTTGTCTTTTATTAATTCTTTGTATTCTTCTTTATTATAGAGCTGACTTTTACCTGTTTTTGTATCAAGAATTAAAGCATGAGGAATATTTACTTTTGTAAAGTAACAATACTTACGAACTCGTCCTTGATGGTCTAGAGATTGTGTTCCGGCTGTATCTATTTGGTCTCTAGAGTATTTTCCAGATGATTTTTCATTTCTATCTTCGTCATCTTTTGCTTCTTCTATTTCTTTTTCAAATTGAGGAAATAATATTTTTAAATGTTCTTTTGTGTGAATATCAGAATAAATTATTGCGCTAGCATCTGAAAAATCTGGGTTAGAACTATTAGGGTCAACAAAAATTGACTCAGGTGGCATTCTTTTTACTTTTATTGTACCTAAACCACCATCAGCCTTGTAATCTGGATAGATATACATACAGGCGATTCCTTTTACAATAAAGTCTTTACAAGCCTGCCTAAAATGAACATCTCCGTCAGAGTCGTACCATATTTTATCTAAAAGTTGGTCAAAAACATATGCAACATCATTGTCGGTTTTACCAACAGAATGAACATCCCATTCTGGAGCTGAAGCTGCAATGTTTGCCAATACTTGCTCAACGGAAGGGCGTATTTTATTGTTAGCTTCTGGGGGTTGACCCACGCTGAGCAAGTAGTTCTTTTGTGACTTGGTTAATTGGCTCCCAAGATAGAACTCATGGTCTTCAGCCATTTGGTAACGATACTCACTAGAACTACTTTCAAAATGCAAATAGTCCGAGCGAACTTCTTCCGCTGTAATTTTTTTTGTATCTAGCTTCGCTAAGTTTAACATATGTTTGGGATAATGTTACAATAATGTTACACTTAATTCAAAATTTTTTGTTTAATAAAATTAAAGTACTAATTGGCGCTAAAATTAAATCACTCGTATAATCGTCTCCACCTTTGACCATGCTAGCTAATTCATTTAAATACATATACTTAACTGCTTTACGCAATTTATCAACTTTAAACAACATTGAAAATTTTATATCTCCGTCAACTGTAAAATTATGAACCCACCATTTAGCTTCAGTTATCGATATACCAGATGGCTTTCCTCTTGAGCGTATTTCAATAGCCATATTTCCTGTGTCAGCCCATATGTCGCGCTCCGTTTTAACTTCGATTGAGCCATCGCCTTCAAAAAGGTCTTTTATTTTTTGTTCATAGACTTGACCAAAGTCTAAATCAATATCAAAATTGCCCATTATGCTTCGTAAAAATCAGAAGCACTAAAGTTCTGGCCTGTCTCCCAATCTACTTCTAAAATAGGAGCAGGCGCTGTCCAGTCCCCATGCTCATTTTGCTCTACATCGGGCGCCCACACATCGTCTATTGCCCATCTTAACGCATCTAAAGTGTCTTTTTTAAACGTACCATGTTCTTTAAAGTTTAATAACTCTGACTCTAGTTCTTCATGTTCGTCCCTAAGAAAAACCGAATGAGATGCAAAGTGCGGTTGCATTTGTTTTATCCTATAATATTTTGCTTTAATTGCTTTTCGAGTATTTATATTATAAAATCTTCCTGTAAGCTTAGAATGTCTTCTAACATAGTCTGCTAGCATAACATGTCCTGTTTCTTCAATTTTTATATCTTTAGGGTGGTACATGTCTGCTAACTCAAATAATTTATCAGCTCCATCCATAGGAGCTACTTGACCCCTAAAATAGTCTAAAACATAAATATTGTATTCTTTATCTACTGCAATAACCATAATTACAGTATAATCAGCTTTTACGTTTTCACTTGAAGCAGGGTCAACTCCTAAAAATATATTTACAGGTAATTTAATCCTTCTGTCGTCGTCTGTTCTAAATATGTAACTTTGATTCTCTTCATATATATACCTGCCTTCCCAATAACGCATATCTTTTTCTTTAAATATTCTAAAACTATCATCAACAGGTATATTTTGGTATTCTTGGTAAAAATATGCAATGTCGCCCTCTGATTTTAATCTATCTCTTTCAGCTATTAACCACTCATAAGGCCTTCTATCTGGCCAAAGAACTTTAACTTCGCCATTTATATCTTTTATTTCATTTCCAGACGTGACAAATTTTCCATTAGGCGTATTTTGTGGTATCGCTTGAAAAAATAACGACTTCCAACCCTTGACTTTATAATTTCCGTTCTTATCATATGCTAATGGGCCTGCAATTCTATTTAAATATGCAGAAGTATCTACGATTGTGCCTATAAATACTAATTTTGCATCTCCAGAGCCGGGTATAACAGCACCATTTAGCCATCTTCTAAATTTATCCCTAGCTGTAGGGGTAGTACTGTTCGCTTCACCTTCTCCATCATCAATGATTGTTAGCGTAGGTCTATATGCTCCATACTTTAAACCCCTAACTTTCTGACCTATACCACGAATTAAACATTTACACATTACATTCGGGTTCCCACTACTGTCAAAACCGCCTATAACTTCTTTTTCTTCTTTACCCCAAACAGCTCCTTTTCTGTCTCCAAAAAAATAATGAATTTTAGGATTAAACTCTATTTCGTTTCCAATAGCTTCTAAGTTATACTTAGACTGCATTTCAGATTCCGATATAAGCAATAAAAATCGCTCTTCACCAAATAATATGCGATGTAAAGGGTATATAAGATTAATAAATGTTGATTTTGCGTGGTCTCTTGGCGCCACTACGGCTAGTTTATCACCTGAAGCCATACCTATTAAGGTTTTTGCTATTTCGCGATGAAATTCGGGAGATTTAGAGCGAACATGAAAATGCATAGGGTTTTCTTTATCGCCAAATAAAATTTCTGCAAATGTAAAAATATCTAAATACATAGACTGGAGCATTTCCAATCTCTGTTTTTCAGATAAAGCTTTTAATTTTTTCTCAACTTTCGCCATTTGTACCTGTTAAACTTTCTAGAACCTCCATTCTCTCATTACAGGAATCAATATCCTCAATTAATGCAAGTATAAACTTTGCTACATGACCATCAATTTCGTAATAAACATTATCAATATTCATTATTGCTAGTTCGTCGACGTTTATATTATTACTCTGTGACTGAGGCTGGCTTACGTATCCCGTTGTCTTTATTTCTTTCTTTTGTTCCATATGTAGTCTCCGCAATAGTTTTTCGTACAGATGATAATTTTTTAATGTCGCCATCAGACAATGCGAATACACCTTCAACACTTTCTTCTCGTTTTTCTTTAGCAAGATGACCTAACATATCACTAACTCTATTTAGAGCATTTAACCTTGTTGCAGCAGGAGTTTCTGAGTTTTCTATAATATCCCTGTAGCGGTCAGCAACGTAATCATCATCAAGCCCTAATGCACTTAACTTGTCTCTCATATTCATAGATATATACTCCCTAATATGCTTTCTTTTTAAAATAGTAAGACCGCGACGCAAGGCCTGTTCTGGATTATTATCAGAATAAACAGATTGGTAAGCAAGAATAACGGATTCTGTATCCCACATTCCAAGCTTATTTGTAATGCCGTGTAAAAAAAGGAAATCAACAAATGTTTTTTGTTTAGCAGTCGGCCTAACATTTTTAATTAAATCCCCGGTGTGTCGCTTATCTAAATCCCAATCATGTTGTTTTTTAGCGTAATAATGTTTTTTATGGCATCCGCGCTCTCCATATCCTGTCCTTATAAAAATATAAGGTTTTTTAGTGTTTGCGAACTTTTTTGTTTTCCTGCCGATACATTGAACTACTTTATTATCATAAGTAAGTATCCAATCTCCAACCTTTGCGTCTCTCCAATTAGGTATAGGAAATATATTTAACGCATTAGCTTCTTCCGTAGTGTAAACATCGAACTGTTTACCTCGGCATTCTACTTTCATTACTGTTTTCTAGCTCTTCTAGCTCGTAATCTTTTAGGTTTTTTTGCTGTTTTAGCTGAATTTTTAAAATCTTGACTTGATGGTGCGCCCTTTGAACCTACTTTTCGCATTTTCTCACCACTACCGGCAGCAATTCTCTTGCGCTTAGCATGAATGTTAGCATATAAACCGGGTTTTTTCTTAGTAGCCACTTTTCTTTACTCTTTTTCCAGTCTTTTTAGCCATTTTTTTTGCGCTTTCTTTCCCTTTTTTAGTATAAGGGAACTTTTTCTTACCTACTTTTGGCATCTTTAACCTTTTTTCTTGTTATTATTAGCAAATTTTCTAGCAGAGTCCACAGAACCAAAGCCCCAAGCTTTTAAAGCAAGTGCTTTTCTTGTTGGTCTACCTTTTGAATCTTTCATCGGGCCTTTCATACCCGCAAACCGCGCTGCAAATGATACTCTACGAGGATTTGCGCCTGATTTCACAGGTGCTTTTAATGTTCCACCGGTTTCAGACTTATAACTAGCTCTCCCTTTAGCATTTAAACCGCCTTTAGGGTTCTGCCCCTCTTTTCTAGTCCAAGCAGCGCTTTTATTTTTACGATTTCGGAGGCGTTTAGCCAACGTAAGCTCCTTTTTCTTCTACTTTGTAAGAAACATACTCCTTGCCGTTAGCTGATGTTTTCTTCCATCCGGCAACTTTTACTTCCTTACCACCAATTTTACCTTGACCTGTAAAATCTGGTTGATTATCACTTGATTTGTTTTCGTTATCAAACATACTAAATGTGTTATCTTTTGCTTCGTAAGCCATTATACGCTCCTATTTTGGTTGAAAAATAATTTTTTGCCCCGCAACAAATATAACGATAATGTTACAGTAGTTAAAAGAAAAAAATCGTTGAATTTGCAACCTAAGGTTTATAAACCTAAGATTTATAAATATTAATTATATTACTATATACTTCTACTTCTACTTCTATATGCATGGCAAGGCTATAGCTAAGCTATAGCAAAGCTATGGCAAAGCCATTTTATAAGTATGGCGTTGCTATTAAGTATTAATATTGTTAGATATAAAAACCTACTCCCAACCTACTCCCTAACTACTCTATTTACCAATAAACACTAAATAAACATGTTTATGAGGCACTTAAAAACTGTGCAAAAAATGGATAGGACGTACTATACGTATGGACACCCGGCTCGCTTCCCGGACGACTCACTCGATTTTCGTTGAGTTCGCGTTTCGCGTTGGCTCTCCCCTCGCTAGGCGCAATCATTCATATCTTGGCGACCATTTACCCTAGTTTTGCCTACGTTTGAGCCTTATAGCCGTCGGTTATACAAGTTTCGCTAGGTTTTGGCTAGCTTTCATGCTTAAGTTTGGATGTCGCCGACGGACAGATTCAGTCGGATTCAAACTAACGAACTTACGCGTAAGGATACCACCCTATGCGTAGAACAGGAGAAAAACCATGATAACAATCATACAAAACCCGAACACCCAGAACGCACATACACCCAAGCACACAGACGTATGCACACCACGCGAAGAGCAGGCTCTTCTAGCTTACGACGAAGAGTTTCGTGCTGACTTTCCTACGTGTACGTACACCAAGAAACGCGAAGCTGAACTACGCGAGGAAGCATGGCTCACCGCTCAAGACGGAATGCAGACACTTCTCGACGAGAACGGCGAAATGCCTATGGACGCGTTCGTATAGACAAGGCGCGCGCTCATACACCGGCAAAGCCGGCAAAGCCTAGAGACGGCTCTATCCCTTTGGGATAGCTAGGTTCGATTCCTAGCTAGGCTTCTATACCCTCGGCATAGACCGAAATGCGACCTATCCGAGCGACTTCAACCCATGGGAGTAATACGTAGTATTACACCCAGCAAATAAAAAAGCTTGTGCTAGAACACCCTATAACGACGGCATAGAGTGTGACAGTAAGAACACCCAAAACCATAGCCGTTACAAATGGAGTAAACACCCAATGCAGAGAATAACAATAAAAACACTACGTAAAAAAGTTGATTATTTAAATCAATTAGTCGGCAAAGAACGCGAAGAAATAGGTAGCTACGAGTTAGACGGCGCGTACGGCGGTTACAAGCTAGAGATGATAGTAAACGGAAGCCTTGGAACGCGTGAAATAACACGCTCTAGATTGACGGCTAGAGAATTATGCTACGTTATCGAGGGTATAACCGAGGTTATATACTACAATACCATGAGGCATTATATGTGTGGTAATTGTGGCGGTGGATTTAAACGACATGAAATGAAATTTACCGAAGACCATGACATATGCAAAGATTGTGAGGGTAAATAATGAGGGTATTTAACGAAATAATGGACTTCGTCGAATGGTTATTAATCGACAATAATACACAGGGCTTAAAAATACTCATGGCGTGGATGTCACTAGGATTGCTCTTCGCGTTGATAGAACTATGGACACGAGGCCTTTAATATTATTTCTAGCATAAGAATGTAAATGATTATGCTAGAAATAATAAAACAATACAACCAACAACAAAACCAACCGCCGAAAACGGCAAGGAGATTATAGATGGGAAACTATACAAGAATGGAATTAGATGCTATGAAACATAGCAGAATTAAAACACTAGCTATCACTAAATGTCGGCAACTTGACAAGGCTAGTTCTTGGGTACAATCAGCTAAGCAGTACGAACTGATAGACTTTCTAGTCGACAACAGAGTTCCAACACCGCCGGAAGAGACTACACCGAGGAGACCGGAAGCACCAACACCGCAACCGCAACCACAGACGGCGCCAAGTGGTAGCCTAGAAGACATGCTAGCCGACAAGGTAGCAGAGAAACTTGGAGACGACATTTACAAACGAACCGAGAGTATCAGAGATACTTTTATTGAGGGTGTTGCCGAGGAAACAACCAAAATGAATCAGTTAATTGACGACAAACTAAAGGAATTACAGAACCCGGTGTACGTCAAGATTAACGACGTCGAGGTTAAAAAAACCGATGGCTTAAAGCATAAGCAGTTTCCATTTGTGCTAGAATGCCTTAAGCATTTCAAGAGAGTGTGGTTATGTGGGCCAAGTGGAACCGGCAAATCATTTCTCATCGAACAATGTGCTGATGCACTAGGCTTTAACACCGACGAAGATAACTACGAATATCTCAAAGGTAGCGCCGGAGTCACAGAATCACATATGACAGGGCGAATGACATTCGACGGCACGTTTATTGACGGCGCAGTAGCAAGGTCGTTTAGGAATGGTTCATTCCTATGTCTCGATGAGTTTGACGGCTTCGATGCTAATTGCGGTCTAGTGTTTAATAGTGTCTTCGACAATCAAGGTGTGCTAGCAACTCCAAACGACAAAGACAATCCGGTAGCCAAGAAACACGACGACTTTCATGTAGCGGTAGCGAGTAATACATGGGGTGACGGCAACGACTTCGAGTTCGCCGGTAGAGGTCAACTAGACCTAGCAACCTTGGACAGACTGCAAGCAGTCAAAGTTCATGTCGATTACGACAGAAACGTAGAACGTGCATTAGCCGGAGATTTTACTGACATGGCAAATGTACTCTGGAAACTTCGAGACCAATGCAAGAGTGAGCATGTTAGACGTACCATTAGCACGAGGTTGTTTCTTGACGGACAAACATGGAGGCTAGCCGGCAAGTCAAACAAGCAGTTTCTCGACATTGTAACTACAGGGTGGACGAAAGAGGAACTGAGTAAAGTTAATGTTAACGGATTATTAAAGGAGAGCAAATAATATGAGTATGCAAATTCTAGAACCAAAAATTATCGACGACCAATACGAGGGTAAACATGCCGTAGTGCAAATTCCCAACGTCAAAACAATGCTAGACATTATTGACGACAATGATTTGTACACTCATGAACGTAGTGAAACGTGGCAGTACGGCAAGCACGTTGTAGGGCGCGAGAATGTTCAGCGCGCTTTGATGGTCGGTAGAACATCGGATGCTATGATGAAGATATACCAAAAACTTCGTTCTAGCATAGACACTTGACTCGACGTATCTAAGTTTGCCGGCATGGGTTTATCATGTAAGCGTAAACGAGTTCGCAGAGACGATGGCGACGACTTAAGTATGTCGAGATTAATGGGTGGTAGTGACCAATATTGGGAAACTACAATTCGCAAGTCTAAGCGTGCAAATGTTCGTATTGGTATGAACATGGCAATAGCATGTGGTCACAAGGAAAAAGACTTCGCAAGACTTGGAGCCACGCTAGCATGTATTTGTGATGTTATTACAAAACTTGGCTACGGCGTCGAGGTTATTGCTTACAATTTTGCCGGATATAGTGGTAGCAAAAATTGGAATAGATTTGGTATATCTATACCATTTAAGCTAGCAAACGAACCGCTTGATGTACATAGGCTTATGACTGCCGGCCTACCCGGATTATTCCGCGACTTTATGTTCGGACTCATGGAAAAAGTGTATGGGTTTGATGGGAGCCTAGGCTATCAAGTAGAAACCACAGATACATATAAGCGCGAATTAAATCTAATCCATGCAGTAGAACAACGATTCTGCAAAACCGATGCTGATACTATCGACGGACTAGAAAAAGCACTTCAAACAATAGCAAAGCCACCTAAGTGGTTTAACCATGTTTAATTATTATTATTATTTAAACGTAAGTGATAATAATAATAATTAATAAACACAGGAGTAATACATGAATCCAATAAACATAGACGAAAATTGCCAATTTTTAAAAGATTTAGAAACTAAAAGTAGCGGTGTAAATATTGCTATGTGGAATCTAATCACATCCAAAAAAGACTTAACGCTATTTTGCAAGGGTATAACACCACACAGAAAATGGCGATTAAAAAATGTTAAAAAATATTTTGGGTTATTTGACACAAATGGCAAGCACAACATAAAAAAGGCACTTGATTTACTTTTTGAATCTATTGCCCCTAATAATACAGGAGAGGAATAATATGAAAAAAGAAACAATAGAAATACCATTGTATTACCAAATACAAGAAGATGGAACTAGAGTATATGATTGGGATTCAATGCAAGAAATTTATCTTAATAAATGTATTGAATTAGAAAATAAAGAGGGTAATTAATATGAATATATTCGCATTAGACCTTTGCCCAACTAAATCAGCACAAATGCAACATGATAAACATGTTGTAAAAATGGTGCTAGAATCAGCGCAAATGTTATGTTCTGCATTCGACCAAGACAAACATGATGTGCCTTATAAAAAAGCGCATTATAATCACCCTTGCACAATTTGGGCGCGTAATTCTTATTCCAATTTCGAGTGGCTGGCCGCGCATGGAATTGCGCTAGCACAAGAATATACCCACAGATACAAAAAAACACACAAATCACAAGCAGTCATACAATGGTGCATAGATAACATGTGGCTTGTTGATATGCCTACCTACGAATTAACTCCATTTGCTCAAGCTATGCCGGACGAATATAAAAATACTAAGGCTACGAAAGCCTATCAAGATTATTACGTAGGTACAAAATTAAACAACGCTAAATGGACGGACAGAGCAGTTCCTAGCATTTTCCAACCACATATTAATTGATTATTACTTGAAACTTTAGTGAAAGTAATAATTAATTAAATAAACCAACAGGGGGCAACATGAGCTTCAAAAAAATCGACACAGAAACAAGTTTAGGTGTTTCAAAAAAAGCAAAGGATAAAATCGTAGACGAAATGGTAGGAATATGTGATGCAATAACAGACAAATCAGCGTGTGATGAGATTCTAGCATATTCTACATCGGCAATATTAAGGTCGATAACCAAGGTTATGAGCAGTCTTTCAAAAAAAGATATTAGCCGAGATGCTAAAATACACATCGTAGCAACGCTTACGGCAGACCTAGAGGATTTTGTTTTACCAATCCATGCAAAGCTTAGAAATGAGGACGTTAGTAAGGGGCGATTTGATGCTAACAGAGTAGCGAGAGATGCTAAAGCAATAGAACCCGATGAATCTATACAAGTAACCCACAGAATTACAGACGAGGGGCAAGAGATAGGTGTTAGTATAGGGAGAAAAGCGCCTAAAGACATTAGTGATGCGCTAGAAAATTACAATGCCGACGAAATTGTTGGCCAATCTTAAACAACCAAAAAAAGGAGCATAATACATGCAAAAGATAATCGAAGTATCAGACAATTCTCAAATAGTAGTATCTAGAGATACTGTAAATGGAAAAACCTTCGGACAAGTTCGTACTTGGATACGAAAAAAAGGCACAGACGATTTTATTCCGACTCGTAAGGGCATAGCGTTCTCATTGGATAAAACCGATAAGATTGTCGAGGGTTTACTTGTGCTAGCAGATACCGAAAAGGCGGAATCATAGAGCAGTAAGAATCACGTACCAAGGGGGCGGTTTATGGTTTTCCGCCCCCACAAAACAAGGTTATATAAATGAACGAAACAACAGATTACATAGATAAAGAAATTCAAATAGAGAGGCTTCAAGAAATAATTAATGAGACTAATTATAATTTAGTTCATTGTGGAAAATGCGGAATAGTTTTAATTGTATTAACTATGCACGAGTTAGTTAAATGCGATGAGTGTGGGTTTCATTCTGACCAATGCGACTTTCCGGACATAGTTTATTAATTATTACTTGAAACTTTAGTGAAAGTAATAATTAATTAAAATAACAACCAACAGGAGATTACATGGAAAGCAAAACACAATTTTACACATCATTAGCATATGTTCATCTTATGATGTGGAATTTTATTTCCGATACTATAAAAAATAAAAAAGAACAAAAACAATGGGTTGATTTGGTCGGTAGAATGGTCGGAGATATAGCAACAACTGCGCTAGGCGAAAAAGCAAAGGGAAAAGAATATGGAAAGATATTGGAAGCGCTTACCGAGAATTTTAACTTAGCAGTAAAAAAGCGTAAGGAAGATATGAAAAACGCTGATAAAATGATAGAGAATGCAATTAGTATTATTAACCAGAAATAGGAGTGCTAGCATGAATGAAAAAACAATTAATTGCAGTCTGTGCGATAAAGAAATTTTAGACAAGGAAAGCAATAATGCTGAGCCTGTTAATAATGGACGTTGTTGCTATGATTGCAATCTTGAAACAGTTATTCCTACTAGGCTTAGTGAAATATTATGAGTAAGCCTAAAATATATAAGCACAATAAAAAAGAACTTACGCTAGAAGAAATGCAAGAACTTGTAGGTGGATATATACAAGTACTTACGTCTAAAGATGGTAAAGCTGATATTGTGATTGATGAAGAAGGTAAATTAAAAAGCAAATCGCCTAATTTTGAGGCTACAAAACTATGGTTAGGAGACAATCGCGATGAATGGTACGATATTATTGTGGGAGATGCGATTATCTGTACAGGTAAAGCTAGGCTTAGCTAATATATAACAGAAAGGGGGAATACCACTCCCCCCTTCAACAACCAACAACTAACACCATATACGTGGAGAAAAACCATGTTTTTGGAGTGTTGTTAATAGAATTTACTAAACATAAACCTAATTTTCTAAAACATTTTTAATATCTTCTTGTGTAGGATATATTTTCGTGTCCGCGTCTTCTTGCGATAATATAAATTTATTTTGTTCTTCTTTCTCTTTTTTCCATTCAGATTCGCTATCCATAACACCCAAAGGTGAATATTTATACGAAACATTTGCGGGAACATCATTCCATCCCCGCAGTTCTAGCGCAAGCTTCTCTATTTGTTTGAACGCGCTCCCTTTTCCCAGCTTACCATTTCGTGCTAGCTTACAGGTTTGGATAATCCCGTCGGTTATCTGATAAACTTTACTAGCGCTATTTTTTAGATGCGCGCCTAGATGGTCACGTTGTTCTTTATAATGTTTTTTTAGCACTATCTCTCCTTTGTTTTAGTTTTAATATTGCAGATGCTAGATATATACAACCATCTAATAACTCTTCTAAGGCCTCTAAATGCCAATCTCTGCCGTCATTTACATCTAACTCTTCAGTATATTCGCGCTTACCAATTTCAAGCCTGTCTTCGAGCAATTTTATAATATCTTTATTCATCTTCATCCTCATTAATTAGCTTATATCCTTGATGTATTCTTTTATCTATCCCATTTAAATTTCTATATGAATATCTAGATTTATATTTATCTGCGGTTTTAACTTTTGCCCTATCTCCAAGCTTTGTATAGCATTTAGTAGATTGAATTTCTAAATCAATAATATCTACAATATTTAATTTAATTTTTTTATTCATTATATAAAATAAATCCATAATAAGCGACAAAAAGAATGATATACATATATACATAAATCATCTATTAATCTCTTTTCTATCAGATAAAACATTTATAGATATAACAAAAAAAACAGAACCAATTCCTATTGATAAAATGCAAAAACATGTTATCATTAAATAAATAATCCACTCTGCTATTATCATATTTTCTCCTTTTTTAGTAATTACGAGAGCGTACCTTATAGCATGTCCAATATGAGAAACTCGGAGGAGTTTAAGACAGATACGCTCTCATTTTTATTCACATCTATAACAAATCATTCTTTCTTTGCCGTAACTAGGTACTTCTTCATAAAATAGTATGATGTGTTTTCCATTCGTTTTTCTGTGTTTTTCCCAAGTCTTTCGGCAAGACTTACAATACTTAATATTTACATCTGCTCTTCTTCCATCAATATCTACATTTATTATTTTATTTCTTATTGGGGCATAGTCATCCATATGTCAACCTCTTATTTCAAAATCATTTTTAAAAAACTTTGTCAAAAGAGACGATTTTTTACTTTGGCGCCAACCATTCATAGTAAGACTACGCCCCAAAACTTTGTAAGACATCAGCTAACGTGCTAGAATTGTCGCTGCTTCCCTGATTTCTGGGCTGCGTCTGGCGTTCTAGCTTAAACTTTCCAGTAGGAATGTCCTGCTGTCCAGTATTTTTCTTTCTAGCACTATCAGCTTCTATCAATCTTCGCTCTAGTAAAGCCATTCTTTTTGTCTCGTAAATACCATCTTTACATTCACTACAAAACTTTTCTTCTTTATTAAGTTCTTTAGTGTCAGTAGTTTTTTCGTGTCCACATTCAAGGCACATCCAATCTTGCTTTATAGGTACATTAACATTTTGTACTCCGCTATTTTTAAACATTAATTCATCGCCCCAACGCTCTTGAGTTAACCAAGTGCTAGCCATAGGGATATACTGAGGTTCTGTTCCTTTAGCTTTCCAATATTTCATATAATTTTTTAGGCCATCTATAATGCTCTCTTTTGGAGTACCGCTTTTTCTAATCATTACATATTTATCAAGCGCTCTTTTACGATTATCAGAACGTGGGTACAATGTCCAAAATTCATTTAAAAATTCATCTGTAAATTGTTTTTTTACATTTGTTCTTTTACTTTTAACTACAACTTCTTCTTCTACTTCTTTATTGGATGGCTTAGCTATAGCTTTGCCATGGCCTTGCCATCTGCTCTCTGCCCCTTTTCGTCCATTAGCGCTCATTCTTTCTCTATATGCTACCATATTACTTCGCTCAGATTCTAATCGGTTGTTGTATAGTTTTCCATCTGAATTAGTAAAACAACTGCTAACGACTTGCCAATCGCTATCAAAATCGGGATGATTACCACATAGAATCTTTAGTTTTAATATATCGGTAGGTAATGACCCTTCAATCCATTCAAATGCTAGCAAGGTTATATACATACCTCTTTGAGCCATTGTCATTGTGGTTACATTTATATCTGATAAAAAATCGCTAGCATAAAACTGAAATGCCGGCGCTTTCCCTAATTTATTTTTGCCCATTAACTCCTCCTATGATGTTTTGGGTTTTTATTGAGTAGTGTTTTTTACGAGGGTATTTGCTTACTATAAAAACATAATCCTCGCTTATTGATGCAATTTCTCCACTTACGTATTCTTCTTCTCCATGGATACCTAATACTTTAGCAGTAACAGTATCGCCAATGTTAAGAGAGTTCTTGAATTCGTTGTTCAATTCCTTGCATCCTTTCTGATTCTAATTGTCTATTTTCTTCTTCCTTGTAATTTGTTTTATCCGGGTCTTCAATGAGTTCTAAAAAATCCTCAAAAGGTAGTATAGCATATATTGTACCCCTGTCTTCTTTAACGACTTGCACATCAACATTTTCTGTGTTTGGTTTTATCCATTTTGCTATATTTTTTCTAACTTTACATTGAACTCTCCATTCTTTATCTTTCCCATCTAGAACGGCATCAACTTCTTCAGTATGACCTAACGAAAGTCCATTGCTAGCATAAGCTCTTTCAGCTCCTATCTGGCGCTCTTTAGCTATATTAACAACTTCACGTTCAAATCGATTTCCTTTTTGCTTACTTCTACTTGGCATATTAAACTCCTATAATGGGGGCAAGTACATGACGACGACTTGCCCCCTGTGATTGCATGAACAAGAAGGTAAATCATGCAAAATCAAGATTGTATGTATCTCCTGTAGCTATTTGTTCAAGATAAACATATTTAGCATATGTACTACTTTTCCCTCGCCTATCTATTCCTGACTGTGTTTTAGTTATGATATTATGCCCTTCTCTTCTAAGCCTTAATATCACATCTGATAGTCTAGTTATTCCGTATTCTTGTATTGCAGTCCAAGAGGTAATAGTCTTATTGTCTTTTAAATGACTAAGCACAACTTCTTTCTGTCCTTTAGAATGGTAAGGCATCATCTTCCTCCTGTTCAATATTAGGCTCAGCGCTTAACTGCATCTCATGTTGAATAGATTCTTCTTCTTGCTTATCTGTCTTTTTATTTAAACCGAGACTATCAGATGCTCTAGCAGTAATTTCCCCCATAGCCATCATCTGCCATTTAGCATTATCTGAATTATTACTTAACCAAGTAACATAGTCTTTAGGTAGTTCTCTCCAAGCAGTTCCTTTGTGTTTTCCGAATCCAATAGCAGAATCTCTCATTTCTTCACTATGGACATATGGTTCGTTTTTTTCTGCTTGTCCATTTGTGCTAGAACCATTTTGAGCTGCGGGCGATTTATTTATACTATTTTGTTGGGATATAGCATTAGCAACTTCATCAGCAGATGCAAATTCAGTTCCACCAAATCCGGCACTAGCTAATGCTCTACCGATAGCAGATGTCTCGCAGTTTTCTAAAGCAGATGTTTTATTAATATTACTACTACCATATACTTCTCCGGCATGACCATGATAAACGCAGTCTCCAACTTTTATAGTGGTTCTCATTAAAACGATTCTCTCATCATTATGAAGAATCTTTGTTTTTACGCTTCTAACTGCATCCTTATGCTCTTCGTGAAAAAGATTAACTCTTTCAGCGACTGTGCGGTATTCTTTGCCATGTATTTTTACAGACATATTTACTCCTCCATTGTGTTGTTGGTTGTTTGATATGAAAAGCTAGTTATTTCTTCCTCAGAGCAAACATCGGGAGCGTCTCCCATTACTATTGTATGCTCATAAATAGCTTTTTTATCGGGTTTTTCGACGACTTTAGTAGGTATATTATTCTCAAAAGAAAATTTGAGTAATGTATCTTCATCGCCAAAAGTCTTTTTTTTACGAGTGGTAAGCCTCAATACTCCGTTAGGGAGTTTGTTTGTTTTTGTACCGGAAGACTCAAGTTCTACTTGCATATGTCTCTCAAGTAAATTTGCTCTAAATCGTATTTGATTTAGCACAGAGTCTATTCTCCTATTGTAAAATTCTACAGATTCTTCTTGCCTCGACTTTAAATTTTCAATATCTTTTTCAAGTTTTTTTATTTTCCACAATAATTGGTCAGCGTGAACATCTTTTATTTCTACTTTATCATCGCTAACAGAATATGTATCATCATCGAGTTCAAGTTCATCAAGGGTAATTAATTCTTCACTCATTTAAGGCTCCTCTCAAATGGTGACTCAAAAAACTTATAAGTTCCACGAATAACTTTATCCATGAATGTGATATTTTTTTTAGGTTTATAGGTGTTCTTTTTTTTCATTTATTCTCTCCGTTAATAGTGTTAGTTGTTTATTGGTTGATTCCGGAACGACAACATTAAATCCTAGATTTTCAGCCATCTTATATATTGTGTAATAAAATTTTTGAATGTCTTCTTCGGTTGTCTTTTTGCTTTTTTCGATTCTAAGTTGTAAACAATTATTTTTAATTTGCATTGCTAATTTTTGTAACAATATGATTAAAATAACTGCATTCTCCGCAATCAACCTTGCACTTCTTTCCGGCATATTTCCCATCTAACTGCATTATTAATTTCCCATCCACCCTTCTAAACATTATCCCTAAACATTTGCCAATATCATAATTGGCACATTCCTTCCTAGCGAGCGATTCTGTTTTTGTCATGTCCTTTACTAACTCCTTTTATTATTAGTTCTTTCATATACATTCAAGAACTAATAATTAAAGAGTAGTTACCGGCTTAAATTCCGTCTTGTTAACAAATTCAAATAATTCAGCTTTCATAATGATAAAATTTTTACCATTCGGTTTACTAGCTTTTAGTTTTCCTGTCTGGATATATTGTCTTATAGTTCCCTTAGAAACTCTTAATTCTTCAGCAACCTCAGAAACTGTTAAAAAATCTTGCAAATTCGTACCCCCATAAATACCTTGTTTTAATGTGTTGTTTTGTGTATGTTTGTGCATTATATGCAATGTTTAATTATTGTTGTTTAACAATATGTGAATATAATACACATTTAGTTTAATTAAAACACTTTTTGTTATGGATATAGATTTTATACTCAATAAAATAAAATTAGAACAAGGTATTTATTCTAGTTCTAAAATTGCAGAGCTATTTAACGTATCGCCATCTGCGGTATCTAATTGGAGGCAAAGAGGTAAGATGCCTTTAGCTTTATTGCAAAAATATTGTGTTAAATATGATTTTATTATTAATGATTATTTAAATAAAAAACCAATAATTAAAGCAAAAACAGTAAAGATTAAAAATAAAAGAATTAAGTTAGAAACTGGTAAGGGGAAATTAATGGAAGCGAAATATATTATTGATTTGCAGAAAGAAAAAATTGAACGATTAGAAGAAACTATTGCAAAGCACAAATCAACACCAATACAATCAACTGTATGGGATAGTCTTGAATATGATTATAGTGTTGAATTATCTATTACATTTAAAAACTTCAAAATGGGTAGAACTATTTTAAAAGTAAATAATATAAACCGAATATGTGATGTATTAGGCTACTCAAAACAAGAAGTTGCAGACTTTTGGGATATAGGTACATTGTATACAAATTTTACGAAACATCCAATCGATAAAATTCTTACAAGAGATACAATAAAAGATATAAAATCAAAAGTAAAAGCTTTGCCAACTATATTTGAAGCATTAAAAGATATGTTGGGCAATCATTACATTCCAACACCTATTACGTATATATGCAAAGACAAGTCATTTGTGCATTCAATATCGTATAATAAAGTAGATTGGAAAAACAAAATAGTTAAATCAAAAGTACAGTTTTTGTTAAATGAGTAGATTGTATAAAAGAGGCGACAGTCCAAATTGGTGGTACACGCACGGAACGCCACCCCTTAGAATTATGAGAAGTACCGGAACTTCATCTCTTAAGCTAGCAAATATGTTAAAAAGGAAATGGGACGAAGAGTTATTTTTTAAAAAACACAAAATACCCCAAAAACAAAGAATTGATTTGCAAGACATTTGTGAAAAATATAAAAAATACATGATGGACAAACGACAAGAAGGAAAAGGTGTTGATTATGTAAAGCAAAAACAAAAATATATAGATAATTTTTGCGCTTTTATGATGATGTCCAAAAACAGGAAAGCATTTGCTTCAATAGATGCTGAAGACATAGATAGATATATTGTACATAGACTAAACATTGATAAGGTGACTCCAAAAACTGTAAAAGATGATGTTAGAGTAATAGGATTAATGTTTGAGTACTCAATTAAATATAAATACTATGATGAAGAAAATCCGTGCAATAATCCAGACATTCCAAAACACAAAGGTAAAAAAAGAAGACCTATACCTGTACAATATGTGCTAGAAGCTTTAAGCTCAAAAGATATAAAAGATTCAGACAGGGCTTTTTGGAGCATATG
>Ga0098060_1000138_pt1 | contig 34937 bp, 53 predicted proteins | sample 21_taG_FD_77063 | JGI IMG/M metagenome (GOLD analysis project Ga0098060, IMG submission 77063) | Marine viral communities from the Subarctic Pacific Ocean - 21_ETSP_OMZ_AT15319 metaG | ecosystem: Environmental > Aquatic > Marine > Oceanic | place: Pacific Ocean | collected 2015-01-19 | reverse complement strand
CTCCTTATGCGTATCCGAGTAAAATGCTTGTTTTCTTTTGTGTTCCACCTTTAGTAGTTCTGGAACGTGAATCTCTTTGTTGTGCTCCATGATACATAGACTGCATTCGTGCCATAGATGACTTGGCAAGATTTAATTCTGATAAGTAGCGTTTTTGTGATTCTTTTGCAGATCCTAATTTGCCAAAAAGTGATGCCACGCTTTTATCTGCATCTGCATCCAACTGAGATCGTTTTTGTGATCCTGTAAGATAATCTTTATAGGTTTTAGAACTTTTGTGTGATCCCCAGTCACTGATATCAGTCATTACATCACCCCATGTAAATCCTGCTCCTGTATCTGTATTGGAAAAATTCATCCAAGAATCTTTACGTTTTTGTCTTTCAGATGCAGTTGTGTCATAGGATTCATACCACTCTGCAGGGGCTGTCCTCATTCGTTCCCATGGAGACATATTTTTCCATCTTGTTCCTGAATAATTTCTGGTTAATGAATGATCGTATTCTCCTTTAAGGTCTTTGTATCTTCCTATTCCAGCACCCATTCCTGCATCAGTCATTGCACTTTGAAGACTTGATGTTCCCATAGATGGATCAACATTGATTCCTAGGCCAGAATATCGGTTTAGTATAGATTGAAGTCCTTTTCCTTGATCTGTATTCTGCCAGAAGTTTTGACTCCAACCTTCCATATCTTTTTGAGTTTGCTCTGCATTTTTTACAGCACCTGTATGCTGTGTTTTTAATCCTCTTAATGCAGATGCACCTTGGTCATATTTTTGTTTTGCCATCCCGTATCGTTGAACCGATCCACGGTAATTCTGTCCAAGTTGACCAGTCTTTCTACGGTTCTGGTATTTAGTCAGTATTGAAGATGCCATTATGATGCATAGAATGGATATTCATGGTCATGGAAGCCAATTGCCTCGTTACGTCTAGGCATTACATAACTTCCTCTTGCGTAACGCATAGACATGACTGCATACCTACAGGCAGACATAATATCGTCACGCTCCTTTACAACTTTCCCGTCTTTCCTATGGTACATTCTCATCTCTTCAAAGAAGTCATTGAGATGGTCAAATACCAATAATCTTTGTGTCTGAAACCGTTGAAGCATTTCCATGAGTCCTGGTTCAACTCCTTGTCCTCCTTCAGGATTCTCAAAATGTTTGGGCATCATATTCACCCCTTGTCTCCGATAGATCTCTGCTAAAGGTTTTCCTGATCCTTTGTCGTGTTGAGCACCGTCATGAGGCCAGATAACAGGAATCCAGTCTCCTCTTGCTTTGATTGCTGCAGAGTGAACGATTGGTGTTTCTGCAGACTTTCGGTAAACGTCATAGACGTAAGCGACATCTTTGTCCCTATCATGAGCAATCCAGACAGCAGCAGTAGGATGATCGTATCCAAAATCAAGAGCACAGATCTTTGACCAGTGTTCTGGAATTGCAAATGCCGACCGTTTGATTTGATTTTCGTCAATAGGAAATACCAGACCTGATCCCAGAACTGGAATACCTTTGGAACGCATATCCCTCTCATGAGGAGGAAGTGCTGCCAGAATTTCTGCTTTAATCTCATCATCCAAGTGTGGTGCATCATCCCATGTAGCATTGTAAAGTTGCTGATGAGGTTTTAAATCGTTCATGAATTGGGCAACGACATTGGTCATTCCCGATTCGGGTGTAAATGTCATAAATGTCAGACCACCGCTTTTGAGGGAAGCACGTAATGCCTGACTGTAAATATCTTGAGGGGGTTCCTCGTCCATCCAGATCACATCGATGGCTTTCCCCATCCATGCCTGTTTCCCCTGCTCGTAGGACTTCAAATAGCACTTGGAATTTCTTCCTGACACATGCTTTACAGTCACTGTCGAAATTGCGTTGGGTATTCCAGGTTGTCTTTCCCATTTGACAATTTTGTCTTTTGGCACGGCTCCTCTGCCGAAATCTTCTTCATCTCCAGGCTCACCCAAAAGCTCGGCCTGAACAATGTCTCTTGTGTTTGCTGTCGTATTTCCTGCAGCCCATGCCTTAATGGGTCCATGAAACCGATATCCTTTCCACCATTTGGGATAAATTCCTGTAAGGTGATATCCCATTTCTGCTGCCCCACAAAACGTCTTTCCTGTCTTGTTTGCTGCCATGAGTAATCGTTGACGTGCCAACTTACCATCGTTGTCTCTGGCATCATGAAAGTTCTGCTGGTACTCGTATGGATCATAATATGTGAGCCTATTGGTCTCTTTCTTTTCTGTAATCTGTTCGGCAATTTTTAATGCCTGTTCTAAGACTTGAGGTTCACTCATGATTTAGGAATACCCTCTCCATAAGCGATCTTCTTTGCCCATGCTGGAATAAACGATCCTAAGTTGAATTCTTTTCCAGATTTCTTGGATTGCTTCCATGTTGAAAGTCCATGAATAATATCAGAACCAAGTCCAAGATAAGGCATTCCCAAAAAGACTTTTCGACCTTTCCATTGAATGACCTTGGTATCTTTCGATCCTGGACCTTCTGCCTCAGACCAACTTCTAAGTTCGCTTGGTGTTTTACCTTCTTTAAACCCTGTAGAAACATTTGGTTTTTGGCTTCCAAGAATTTCTATTTTCTTTTGATTTGGTGGTCTACCTGTAATTAAAGTTTTTTGCCTGTTACTGATTGCATCTAGTTTTGCCTGATTAGGAACATTGCTTTTAGAATCTTGTTTTACTTTTGCTTGGTTTTTTGCATCTTCTACAAAATCAGCATTTTTTTCAGAATTTGTTCTGACAATAATCTTTTCGGGTGTTTCCAGTTTCCCATCTGGTTTAACTTCTTGATGCATCTTTACTATCCCACTTCTTGGTGTTGACATATTTACCAAGTTCATGCTTTTTGGACCTTCTGGACCAATAATTTGAAACATTGGTGGCATCTTCTGAAGATTTTTAAATGGGGTATCAGGAGCAATTCCTGTAAGAAGGGTTTTGTTATATCCTTCCATTGGAGAAGGAGGATTATATTTAGTTTCTGCACCTTTCTTAACATAAGTCTGCATTGAGCTTTTCAACTTCTTCATCTCTTTTTTAATATTCTTAGGATCAGTCCGTTTATTTATTTCTTCATTAGTTTCAAGACGTGATCCCCACATCATCTCTAATTTGCCTGTTTGGTAATTTCTTACCATTCCCTGATTGACCCGAATTTTTTGTGGAGTAGTATTTTTTAATTTTGCTTCTGTAGTTTTTAATTGCTTCATTTGCTCAGAAGTCAAAGGCTTCATTCCTCCATCTCCTTCGTAAACTCCACCAGCAGACTTTTTACCCATTGAATTACCTTCATTCCAGGTTTCTGCATCTAGCCTGGATTGTGCTGATAAGGCATCTACTTCAAACTGTCGTGCTGCTTCTGCACCCTGACTATGCTTAATCCTTTCAGCTTCTAGTTTGATTTCTTTAGATTGTTTTTGCTGATTTTCCCAATTAATCTCACCTTCTGATTTGATTTGTGATTTAGGTGAATCAAGTTCTTCTTTTGGGTCCATACCAAGTATTTTAGATTCTTCAATCTCTGTCTTGGTATCAGCTTCAATTAGGTATCCAGTTTCTGGATCTTCTATTGCTGTTTTCATAACGTCTTTGCTTAACAACCGATCTACTCCAGCTTGCCATCCTGATTGAACTGGTTTCTGTCCCTCGATCTTTTTTGCTTCCAAAACACGACCTAATTCTTTAATTGGTGCAGTGAGAATAGATTGAGATACTTGTGTCTTAAAAAATTTCTTTTGTCCTTTGTGAACAACTGGGATTCCAGCTTTAACAGATTCAGCACTTCCAGGTTTGACAGACGACAAACTTGACGCTTGCGATGACTTGAGTTTACTGGCTTCTTTAGGTTTTAAGTATCTATTTGAATCAACCTTTGGATTTCCTGGAATACGTTCCCTGTTTGCAGGATCACCCATGCCTGAAATGCTAACTTCTTCAAAATGCTGTGCATTGACTTGTCGCCCCCCTTCTTGACCCTGAAGAATATTCCCGTAATTTGTATCTTCAATCATTCTTGAAGGTAACTCTCCATCAATGTTTTCACTAGCAATGTATGATGCTCCATCAAGCATTACTGGTTTAATCTTTTGCTTGTCACCAGTGTCATGAACGACTTGTCTTGTTCTGGAAATTTGTCCCTTTTCGGTCATCACAACTTCACCAGCAAGCTTCTCTAAAGATGCATCATGGATTGGAGAAGTGAATATTCCGTGTTTTTGACGGACACTTTTGCTTAAAAGACGCTGTGCAATGAAATTACCGACCTTCTGGATCTGTTTATTCCCTTTTATCAAAATATTTGGGTAATTTTGCCCAGTTTTCTGGTTGGTTCCCCCTTTAAACTCATGTTCATCCTTCAACATCAGTTTTTGAAGGTTTTCTAAGACATATTCTGCAGGAGATGGGAACCCAGATACTTTTTTTACCTCTGAATAAAGCCCAGTTCGTGGATCTTGCTTATATCCAAGCTTTTTTTGCTGTTTGTAATAACCTTTGCTGTAGTTTTGGGCATCCTTTAAGACGTTATCAACAATTCCTTCCAGTTTTGCTGGCAAAATGTTGCCTTTTTCAGACATTCCAGCATTCTTCAATGGAGAAATAGGTGTTTTATACAGTCTTTTCTTACCCTTCTTTCCTGTATTAGGATCTGTATCTCTTGTAAAACGGGTAATTGTTCCAGTAAAAGGACCAGATGAAGCATTTCTAGACTGCAGAATGTTCTGTAATGCACTGATCTTTTGATTAGATCGACCTCCTGACACAGTTGACGGTGACGGATTTGTTCCTGCAGAAGCAGTTAGAGCAGTAGGCTTGCTCTCCGTAGCAGCCTTAATCCCGCTTAAAATCCCTTTTTTCTTCTTCTCTGCCATCAGTAATCAGTCAGAAGTGTTTTCCTTCGCTTTTTCTTGTGCTTCTTCACTTTGTCTCTCGCTTTTTCTGTGTATTTAAAAGTTGCTGATCTTGCTTTTGCGTATGCTTCTGCTTTCCACCTTTGTCCAAATGACGCAATCGACTGATCCTTTTTCAGTCCAACGGACGGAACGACATGGTGTTTACCATCCATCTCCCATGTCTGAAGAACTTCATGTGCCACGTTTAATTAACGACAGGAAGTGCTTGCGATGTCTCCGTAACTGTTCGCTTAGTTCGTACCTTTGCCAGAAGAACCTCCGCACCATCTCGTCCCACCAATCCGACCAGTTGTGCTTCCATCTCCTCAACCGTCTTTTTAACATCCAGTTCTCCATCTACAGATTTCCAGCCTGAACGATCCAACAGATCCCGTGCTGCATGAAGCCTCACCTGATCGCTCTCACTACGGTCCATTAAATTCTCCATCACTGTCAGTGCCTTGGGTCCAACTCCTGATAACTTCTCCTTCATCAAACCATCTATCTCTTCCCTCAACTGACTCTTTAAATTCGATGCATGTAACTTCAACTTCCTCTCATCACCATGATCGTATCCTGCAAACCGTGCAGCCCTTACTGCGTCACCTGTGTCTACATACTCCCTCAAAAAAGTAATCCTCTGCTTTGAACGTATGTGACTAAGATCCATTTTCGTATCTCTCTAATTCCAATCTCGCATTGGCTTCCCGTTCTTCTCTAACCCTATTCCCTACTAAAACCTGATAAAATTCTGGTGAAAATTTCCCCTCTTCATCAATTGCATAAGCAGCAAAGTTCTGATGCTCCAAAGCATTGGCAATCCTCTCCAATTGCCTAGATACCTCACTAAGATCCATTAATAGCCTTGCTTCATGTGCTTCTTCTCCTGATCTGCACTCACTGTCTTACTCGGACTCATAACTGCCCCAACCACTCCCAACATCTTCAAACCACCTCTCGTCAAAATATTACCCCAGTTCATTCCTCCTAACGGAACACTCGCTTTAGCCTTCTGTGTCAATAAACTCTTTGCCCCCTTACGTCCCACATTGAACTCTCCTGCACCCTTAACCATTCCTGACATCCGTGTCTCCTTAAAATATTTACTTCTACACATAATCACACTTGACTCTATGTGCAATACCACATACAAAACTCTGTTCAACAATAGAACACAATATCTACCCCAAAATAGAGGGGAGGGACGACCCTGGGTGCACAACATCGGCATTTTGTTGGAGGGGGGTGGCCATACACAACAGGGGCAGGGGCATGGGGTACTCACACTGGACACGCACAATGCAGACGACACACAACAGCACAACAGAGTGCATACAAGGACAGGCTAACAACAGCAGGGACATAGTAATCCCCATCCTTCCTAAGAGTTGATTCTATTGGATAACCAAGAGAGTCAGAGCAATAAGCTCAACAATCGCAACTAGGAGTTAGCCATGCGAATAGCAATACCACAGACCAACGGTAACATCACTGAGACAGGCATCACACTTGAGACAGCCATTACACCAGAACTACGTAAGGCAGTACAAGCGAAGATGAACTTCCAGGGGCTGAACAGAGTCGAGCTACGAATACCGACCTACGCAAGTACGGTTGACGTTAGCCAACTGCAGAGCTTCATTCCAGCAGGGATCAGTGAACGGAAGCTTGCCCAAGGAGACGACCATCCAGAGATCATCGGTCAGTCGTTCATTCCAGACGAGTCCTACTTCCGCAACACCGAGAAACGTGGTGTCTGGGCATTCTACATCGAAGTGACAGCAGAAGACCTCAAGCAGGACAAACTGCACGTCACCTTCACACAGGCATCAGAGCACGTACCTGGAGCACCCAGCAACATGCTCATTGCACTCAAGCAGGAAGCACAAGCAGAACAGCTACAAGAAGTAGCATAACAGGCAGGGGGGGAACACAATCCCCCTCTTCCCTTTTTTTGATTTATTTTGATTTCTATGAGCGAAGAGCGTCTAGCTACGATCTCCATGTTCATATCAGTTAACAATTAGGTAAGAACAGAACAAGGGTAAGAATGCTTTATATATATTTATATAAACATAAACCCTTATATATAAATATTAATATTAAATAAATGGGGCACAAATGTTCAGATACCAAATGGATAGTGATAGTGCAGATATTAGGATCATAGACAACGATTGGGAGTTACAAGCACACCGACATTTAAATGATGATTATGATACTTCAGACATGCGTGAGGGCATGAATGAGTGACATCCAGGTACGTGATGACACACAAATAAACAACACCAACACAGAGCAAAATACAATAATGCCTACGGGCTTCAACTGGGTAGTTTCATTCGCAACGGTAGCATTAGCATTTGCAGTGATACCGTTAATTCCCATGTTCTTAGCATTCATGTTAGGAGCAGTACTCAATCATAAAAAGAAATGATATGTACACAGACACAGAAGTAATCATGGACGGCATGCTTGACAAGGCAATGAAGAACAAGCGTGTTAAGCAAGCAAAAGAAGCAGTAAATGAAACTGCAGATGTAATCAGAAATGATGGATTAGGCATCATGGGTCGCATAGTAGTAAACCTACTCAAAGCAGTCCTGTATGCACCTATTGCAATCATAGTAATGCCATTTGTGTCGGCATTTAAAAACCGCAAAAAGCAACCAAGTAAAAGCTTTTTAAACAGATAACCGAACATTGGGCATTGGGTGACATGGAAGTCGCCCATTGCTCACGAAAGTAAGTATGAATCGCTTATACAAACCAAAGTTAATGTTAATTGCTGAGATAGAAATACTTAAAAGCCAACTACATGGAGCACGAGTCAGTGCTGGTAGATGGAAAAGCAAAGCAAAACAATTAGAGGAAGTATAAAAAACGGGAGTATGTGCAAATGCATGTGCTCCCATACTTTATAAAAACACAAGCGACTGCAAAGGAGCGTAGAGCATGAGCTTATCTAAACATACATATTATCAAGCAGAATGTGACAACAAATATTGCTGTGATTTTCAAGATATTCATTTATCTGACAGAAAAGAAGCAATACAGGAATTAAAAGATACAGAATGGATATTTAGTAAAGGCAAAACCTATTGTTGCAAAGAATGCAAAGAGCAACAAACATAATCCCCCTCTTTCCTAGTCTTTGTTCTTTTTTAACCTCTTCAAGTAAGAAATAAAATGACTGACAAAGAACTATTAGCATTCATATATGGAGTAGTTTCATTCAATAAATACTCTGATGAATGTGAGCGTGTTTTTAAAATACTAGATGGACATTTTAATAATAATAATAAGGAGGAAGATGGACCATCCACTACATGATGACTCTCACTTACCTGAGCCAGTAGAAAACAATAACGACAACATTGAAAAGCTAGTCGAAACGATGATTAACAAAATGGACTCAGAAGATTGGAAAGGCTATGCCTGGGACGCTCTTGAAAAAGAGTTTTCCGATGATGTTTTGTCTTTCCAGGAAGAATGGAACACATACATGGAGAACTAATGAATAGTGACAAACGTGTCAGTTGCCCTGTTTGCAATGGTGCAGGGGCATATTTAGTTAAAACTCAAACAGAAGTGGATTTATATGATGTTTCTCCTGAGCCGTGTCCTGGCTGCGACGGTAGTGGGTACGTTAGCAAAGTTCGTAGTGACGAAATTCGTGGCTCAATACAACGCACAGACGAGGATCTCATGGCAAGACACGAAAAATACGAACATGAAGAATTACCATTCTGAACTAAATCCTGATGCATCGTTTGAGGATGCATTAATACTAAACATTGTGCCTACTCAGCAAGAAAGGATGCTAATAGCAGAGGCAATAGACTCGCTTGAGGGTGATCTATGGTATGAAGCAGGGTCGCAAGACTGGCTCGACGGTAAGACACTCCAACGGATAGAAGAAATGCGTCTGAAATGGAAGCTTCCGACTTCCAAACAGATAACCACAAACCAAGAACAATACGACCCTTATTGAAAGAAAAAGGAATATATGAAACAAGGATTTGATTCTCACGGTTTAGTAGGCCGTATTCAACACAACGAAGAGATCAAGCATGATTTCTTAGCCAGTACACAGAATTTAGTGTTTAGCACCAAAGCTACAACATCATTCGATAAAGACGACAATCGTGTCGTTACTCATGAACCAATGTTTGCATTAGATAATAATGCTATTGGAACTGCAAACTGGTACGACATCAACGATACCATGCAGACTCAAATGTCCAACAAACTTGGTGTACCTAAATCCTACTGGGAAAAGTGTCTTAAAACAGCACCTTTACTCCTGAAGGAGAACGTAGACCATTGGCTTTACGAGAATCCAAAGACCATGATGGTAAGGACTCTAGGTGATACAGGACGTGCATTCTTGAGTGATCGCTATGCTCGTTATGACCACTTTGATGTCCTGGAAAAAGTCATGCCCATTATGTCCAAGTATAATATGGATTTCCGTGATTCATACATTACTGAAGACAAAATGTATTTACGTGCGACGTTTCCCAATATGAATAGAGACATCAGTCCAAGACAAGTCGGAGATATTGTTAGACTTGGGATTATGATCTCCAACTCGGAAACGGGGATGGGTCAACTCCAAGCTGGACCTATCATAGAAACTCTCGCATGTCTTAACGGCATGGTTGTCACAGATCGTAAGTATGCCATAAAGCGTAAGCATGTTGGTTCTAAGTGGGAGGACAGTGTTGACAGGGAGATCCTCAGAGAAGAGACCATTATCCAGCAGGACAAGGCTTTTCTTATGACCTTTGAAGATCATATGGGTAATTTGTTTAATGGAGCTACCTTTGAAGAAATTACGGATCGCATTATTGCAAGTCAAGATTCAGCACCTATAGAACGTGCAGAACCTGCAGTTAGAGAAATAACCAAACGCTTCAGCTTCACTGACAGAGAACGTGAAGACATTCACGAAGCACTCCTTACTGGTAAAGATAAAACCAAGTGGGGCATGAGTAGTGCCATAACCAATGCTGCACAAAAACGCACATCTGCAGACAGATCTGTTGAAATGGAAGCAATTGGTTGGGATGTACTCAACATGAATAACCGTACTTGGGAATCAATAGCATACGCAGAAACTGCATAATTGCTTTTTACAGGGCTGAAAGGCAACTTTTGGCCCTAATTCTTGCCTTTTTCCATAAATAAAACATGCCAAATTGGACTGAAAACTGGGTTTCATTCAGAGGCCCATATCAAGATATAACTAAAATTGAAAAGCATCTTAAATCTGATGATAACGAAGAACAATGTTTCGACTTTTATAAGATACTTCCTCAACCAAAGGACTTAAAACGTGGTGAATTGAAAGAAACAAGTAATGGTTTTTCATTTAAAACAATGTCTGAAGAAGAATACGACTGGTGCTGTGACAACTGGGGAACCAAGTGGAATTCTTGTGATCCTGAAATTCATACTAGAGGAATGGATTCAGATAACATAACAGAACATATTGTTTATAAATTTAATACTGCATGGTGTGCGCCTGAAAGCATTACCATAGCTATTCGCAATATGCTTTATGATAAATATCCTGAAGTAGAAATGCATTGGTTCCATAGAGATGAAGATGGAGGTTCTTACTACATCGAAGAAATTGAATACTATGGAGATCACCAACCCAAGCTATTCTGCCATAAGAAAGCAAAGCTAACTCTTGCTGCTTAACGCTAATATCGGAGATATATGCACGAAAGATATAAATCATTAAAAAAGTACGTAGAACATCTCAATCTTTGGTCATCACGACACAATGAAGGAGAAGTTTACGAGTATCCCGTCAAAACCAGACATACTGCTTATGTAATATTTGAACAATTAGATTCTGATTTATCACCAGAAAATCTTCATTGCGATGGTGAAATTTCAAATCGTGAAGCAAATGCAAAACTTAAAGCTATAATCAAAATTGCCAGTCTTCTTTTTGACGATTATGGTTTTGCAATACCTGAACATTCAGAACTTTCAGGATGGCTAGAAGAAATAACAGATGCCTCCCAATGCTAATGCTAATCTCATCTGAGTTTCATCTGAGTTTGAAGGTGAGTAAACACCCTATCTGAGTTTATCTGAGTTTCAGTAAATTAACGTGAACCGTTGAAAAATGGTGCGGGCGGAGGGGTTCGAACCCCCAACCTTCAGATCCGAAGTCCAAAGCCCTTGTAGTAATTGCAACAGTTTACAAAGCAACCCCTAAATATCTGAGAATCATCTGAGTTTCAGGGTGACTCAAGAAGCAAACATTTTTTCATTCATTTTTTCAATAACCTCTGCAGTATGCTCCTTAGTCAAGTGAGAGTACCGCATTACCATATCCAAAGACTTATGACCCAGAATTTCCGCAATCTCACGGAGAGTGGCTCCGTTCATCGCAAGGTACGAAGCAGCAGTATGCCTGAGATCGTGCCAGCAAAAATCAAGTATCTCAGACTTTTTAAGAGCTTCATTAAACGGTTTTTTAAAGTCAAAGGAGGTAGTCAGTCGCTTAGACTTTATCTTGGATGGAAAGACATATGGTGTGTCGAGATTCCTCCTGAAGCCTTTCATAAGGTCAAAGGCTTTACCTCTGATAGGGACACTCCGTTCGTCGCCATTTTTGGTAACGATAAAAGTGAGTCTACCTTCCTTCATATCGACTTGGTTCCACTTGAGGGACCAGATTTCGGCCTGTCTTGCTCCTGTGGAAAGAGCAAGGATTACCGCAAGTTCTAATGCCTTATTTGATGATATTGTTTCAAGTAACCGTTGCAGTTCATCTTCAGATAAGAACCGAGTTCTGCCTTTAGATTCAGGCATACTTGGAACTAAACGGGTAGGAGATATATCCAGCCAGTACCATTTCTCAACACAACAAGTCATAACAGCACCCAATGCTGCAAAATACCTGTTTACAGTAGCTGGAGATCGTTTCTTACCCTTACCTCTGCCATCGGTTGTAATAACATGGCTCGATAAAGAGTCTTTATGCTCTGATAATCTTGCTGGTGTTATTTCAGACAATGGTAGATAACCGAGATGTCTATCCCAGTATCGTAACTGTCGTTTGGCTTCATCCTGCGATCTTGGCCTTTGCAAATTGATTTCAAATTCTAAGTACCGAGTTATAGCTTCATTTAAACTATGCTTTTCTGCTTCGCTCAACTTTACCTCTTTATGTGCGTTTCGTGCCTCTAATAGTGCTTTGTACTTTGTATTCCAAAGCTGATTCATGTAGCGATGGTACTGTTCGTCTGATCTTTTGCGTTTGCCTTTCTTAGTATCGTAGTAATTTGCCTGTTCGACTGAACATAAATCACGATTTAGTGGATAACCTTTAGATGATTTGAACATAGAAAATCTTCCAACCATCGTGTCTCTACGCTTGTCTGGAAACCAGTCCTTCTGCTTCTGTGGCAATGTGCTTCTCCAAGCTTGCAATGTACCAGGATATTGAAGCCAAATGATTTTCCCACGAATATGGTTCTCTGCGTTCTACCTCTCCATTTTCATGCTGTTCTACCGCTATTATTTCATACTCTGAACCATTGGTTTTACGCAGAAACATACGCTTTTCCGCATAAGTAGTTCCATCAACGACTTCATCAAATATTTTACCAATGCCTGTAAATAACCAGGATACATTGACGTTTAATGATGAATACTTCTGTAACGTCTGGAAATTTGGTGTTGTTTTACCAGATTCCCAACGTGATATGTCTGCTTGCTGAACATCAAGTTTCTCAGCAAGTTCGGTTTGAGACAGATTCAATTCTGTTCTTACCTGTTTCAAACGTGTAGATAAGTCTTCCATAGTGCTTTTTTTAAGTTGGATTTCACCACAACAACTCCGACTCATGCATACTTGGCCTGTCTATCGGGACTTCGCCTTTACTTGAGTTAGATTGGTGGTGGTAGTCCGATTAGCGATCTTGACGAGTAATCTCGTTCAAAATTCAGCATCGGATTTTTTGTTGTATGAGTTATGGTCCTGATCGTTAAATCCCACCCTTTCCAAATACCTCGAAGCTCTGAGGTATGCGGATTGCCATATTCGGATTTTTTGGTCAATACCCCTCGATCCCAACGCCCTCCTGCAAAGGATGAGCTAATAAATTTCCTAGTGGCAGAGGTGCTAATTCTACTGGTGTTATTTTTTAACGTGGCCCGTCCACTATGTGCCACATGGCCTATCTCTGAGTTGGTAGAGCGGTGGTGGATAGCCAATACGTCACCGCTGTTTATTTGAGGTGGTGGAACATTAAATTGAAAATCATGCTCCCCAAGTCCTGAAGTTTTAGGTTTCCATATATTACTCAATAGGACCTCCTCCACGATGCAAAACCCCAAAAAGGGATTTGTTACGCTGTAAACACCAATCAAAACCTAGGAACTTTTTTGTCCACCAGGTTTGTCCTAGCAATTCCAATTCCAATTTCCCTTGGTCAAAGATTTGATTTCTTCGTGACATAACAACCTTTCTGATTATGTGCTTAATGCATAAAATATTTGACTTTATGTGAAAGTACACATATAGTGTCCCTGTTTCTGTTCTTTAACCTAACAGACCTTCAGACTAAAGCAAGAAAAAACGACATGAGCCATTTGCAAGAGCAAGTGAAGTTCTGGGGAGGAGTGAATCTTCAACAAATCGCCAAGGACATAGGTGTGACCCCTACCTACACATATATGGTCGTCTCAGGGAAGAGACAAAACCCCAAAGTGAGTTCTGCAGTCATGCAAGCACTCAATAAACGCAAACAAGATTTAAAGAGGAGGTTACTAGATGAATTCTCTTGAGATAGCAATAAAGGTTCTTACCAAAGAGCTAAAACGCTTTAACGACAATCTCCCTCATTTACAGAAGGAGATGTCAAAAACCGAGACAGTCAAACGTCTCAATGAGGAAAAACAAGAACGTTTTGAACGGATGAAAGATTTCCCCCGTGTTGAACTGGAGGAAGATCAAGTCCACTCAATTTAACCTAAAACGAAAGGTTTTATGAAAATTACAAAACCACTTTGGATGCCAGACATCCTATATAAATCAATAGTAAACCAACAAGAATCTTACGACAAAGGTGACAGTGACTTTACAGTTACTGAACTGATTGGTCCTGCTTGGCAAGGAGCCTTAAAGCGTAAGCATCATACTGAAATTGAAGAATCTGCAGATGATCGGATCTGGAGTCTTATCGGGTCTTCAATCCATGCAATGATCCAGCAAGCAAATGGTGCTGGAGTCGCAGAAAAACGATTCTTCATCAGACGTATGGGTTATGTCATTTCAGGTCAGGCAGATTACATAAACTACCAAGTACATAAAGGTTCATCATCATCTGGTTTTAGCAAGACTATATATGACTGGAAAATGACCAGTGGTTACGCAGTCATTGATGGTCCAAAGAAAGAATGGGGAGAACAACTCAACCTTCTCAATCTTTTATACAGCAACCAGGAAAGTCTTGAGCATCAAGTTACGGATCTCAAAGTCATTGCATTTTATAAAGACTGGAGTGAACGAAACTACCTCAACAATCCTCTTAGTTATCCAAAACGTCCCTATGGAGAATTTGTTTTCAGTATCTGGACTCCATTAGAAGCAGAGGAGTTTTTACTCACAAAAATCCAAGAACACATAGAAGCAGATGCTCAAGTAGGTGGTAAACGACTTAGCAAACATCTTCTATGCACTCCAGAGGAGCGTTGGAGTAAACCTGATAAATATGCAGTCAAAAAGATTGGTAACAAATCGGCTACCAAACTATTTGATAAAGAAAAGGATGCTGACAACTTCATAGGTGGCAAGCCTATGGGTGAAAGAACTTATGAGATTGAATACCGTCCAGGTGAAGACACACGTTGCATGAAATACTGCAATGTAAACAAGTTTTGCCCTCATTACCAAACATTAATCAAACAAGAAATTAAGGAAGCAGCATGAATGCACAAACAGCACAAGTAGTTCCATTTCAAAATAAAGAAGAATGGAATTTCGATATGAAAGAAGTCATCAAACACGTTGATCCACAAGGAAACGGATCACCTTCTGAACACAAGTATTTCTTTGAGTTATGTAAGGCTCAAAACTTCAATCCACTTATCAAAGAAGTCTACTTTATCAAGTATGGTAGCAACCCTGCTGCCGTAGTCATCAATGTAGACACATTTGTCAGTCGAGCTAACCAATATCCAGATTATGACGGATACACTGCAGGATGGACTGTTGGAACAGAGTCAGATCCTAAAGACTGCCATGCACCTTTTGGCAAGTTACTTGGTGCATGGTGCAAAGTAGGTCGTAAGGAAAAGAAATATGACGTAGTTGCCACAGTTAGATTCGATGCCTTTGATACAGGCAAATCACGCTGGAAGATCGACCCTTGGGGAATGATTCAAAAGTGTGCTATTGCTGCTGCCCATCGCAAAGCTTATCCAACAGCTTTCAAGGGAATCTATGAATGGTCGGAGATGGATCAGGCTAAAGAAGGTACTGCCAAAAATGTCACTCCACCAAAACCTGCCCCAAAGCCCAAAAATAAGATACCACAATTTTCTGAAAGTGATCTTGAAACACTCTACAAACATCATCCTGATGCTGTTGTTGGAGCAGATAAGACCATTATTGATGTTGGTGAAGAAAATCCTTATATCGAAGAAATGGAAGAACAAATCAAAGATCTGTCCAATAAAGTCCATGCAAAAACGGTTAATCAAAAACCAAAACCTACTATTGAATTAGATCCTGAAAATGAAACTACTGGGAAAGAGCTTATTGTTCAGATTGCCAATGACATAGATCTTCTTTTGGCTCCTGATAATAACCCTAATTCAGAACCAGTTTTTGATGATGAATCCTATGCAAGGGTCAAGGGTTACATTGAACAAAACTTCAGTTCCTGGAAACAGAATCTGAACGATGAAGAGTTCAAAGTTGTGCAAGCGACAATCAAAGATATTCGTGGTCAATTTCCACCTGAAGTAGTTGAGGAGAAGCAACCACAATGATCTTTAGTTTCGACTCCCAAGTTGCACAAAAATACGGGGTCACTGAAGCGATTCTTTATGAATTCTTCAGCAGGATATTAGTGAAGAACATGGTTGACGATGTTAATCATGAAGACGGTACATTCTGGACCGTTGCTTCCTACACTGCACTGAGTGCAGTGATGCCTTTTTACACAGAACGTCAAATCCGTTATGCGATGGCGAACATGATGAAAGAGGGCATCATCCTGCAGTTGAAAAAGAAACATAGGAATCGAACTTCCTGGTGGGGAATGCCCATTGAAGCCTTGAAAAAGCTTCATGTGACAGAAATGTCAAATGGGATTGCCCCAGTAGTGACAAAAGTGTCACCGAAACCCAAAGAAAATGTTGTCCCTATTAATATTAATTCTTCTTTAGATATTAATAATAATAAACAAACAGATATTAATATTATTAATAATAACCCCCCTATATCCCCCCATGTCGCTTCAATTGATCTTAATGCACTTGTAGACGTTTTTGCTAAAGATCGAAAGGATCGTGGTAGCAAGATGACACCACTTTCCAAAAAGATGTTGATTAACAAACTGCAGAAGTTTCAAGCAGACGGGCATGACCCTGAATCAATGGTCAACACAGCTATTGAACATGGTTGGAAGACAGTTTATGAGCCTCAACAGCGTCAGCAGTTCCAGGCTAAGTCTCAACAACGTCCTAAATACATCAGACAAGGACTTAATCCAGACATCATCGAAGAAGATGCCTATGAGCAATTCCGCAAAGAGCAAGGCAGTGGAAACAGCAATGATCAACCGCCTCGCAACAGCTTACCAAACACCAGTAACGGAAGTTCTACTTAAAGTATGGCTAGAAGCACTAGAGACAGTCGACGACCTTCAAATGGCTCACGCAGTAATGCTTCAGTTTCTAAGAAACGAAGTAACACGTCCAGAGAAGAAAGTAGGCTGGATGCCGACCCCAGAAGAATTCTTCAACGCTTACAAGTTGGAGAGGGAAACCAGGAGGAAAATCGAAATGACGAAAGTACCTCAACTTCCAGAACCAGAACGGAACAGAGTTCCGATGCCTCCAGAGTTCAAGGAGATGTTGGGACAATTGACATCGAAGTGGTCCATGAAACAGACAAAATCAGGATAACCAAACGGGATATGGGTAATGGGTATCTCGTCAATCAGGAATATCTTCAATACGAACCTTTAACAGAACAAAAAGTCATAACACACGTTACTACTGTGTTTATGCCTAAATAAAACAATGTGCTGTAAAATCATGAGTCTACTCCTAGGGTTTCCTCGCTATTCAAACCCAAACATGAGGCTTAACCAATACGTCTTCAATGCCGATCTACATTCGCAGTTGAGCATTGACCTGTTTTTAATAATTTTCCAGGAATTCAGGCAACGGTGTTTTGCAGCACAAAATTAATCAAGGACATATATGAGATCAAAAAGAAAAGGGATTTTGTTTCAATTATCTCCAAGAGAATTGGAAACAGACATTACTCCTAATCCCAACAACAGAATTGACGGTGTTCGCAAAGAACAGCATCGATCAAGACTAAACAACATCAAACACAACTTAACTAAATTTGGTTATAAACGTGGTTTTCCAATCATTTGTAATGAGGAATTCGTTATATGCGATGGACATCATCGTGTACAGGCATGTATCGACATGAAAATAGATGCTTGGGTGTTGGTAGATCCTGAAGCAAGAGTTGAGGATTACGCTCAAATAACAGCTTCTGCAAACAAATGGAATATCAATGATTTTGTAAAAGCTGCAGTTAATAGAGGCAGTCAAAACGCAAAGATCATTGAGCACTTTATGGAAAAGTACGATTTAAAAGCAAACATCATAATTCTTGTTGAATATGGAGAGCATGTTAAACGTCATGACACCATTGAAATGCTTCAAAACGACACTCTTGTCATCAAGGATATTGAGGTATTGAAATCTAAACTCCAACACATCAAAGACTGTTTGGCATTAATGATTTTCTGTGATTACAAAATAATTTCAGCAATAGCGACTTTAATGAGACATCACTCATATAGAGAAACTGTAATGCTGACTAAACTTGAACAAAAAGGTGGAGATATGCACGGATCTTCATCCATCAAAGGTTATATGGAACAACTGCAACGTGTTTATAACCACGGTTCACGTTCCAGGAAGATTTATTTCTTATGATAAAAAATGTCTGGATTCCAGTAGATCCGATTGGGAAACCCAGGATGACGCAAAGGGACCGTTGGAAGAAACGTCCCGTTGTCCTGAGATACCATGCTTTTTGCGACACTTTGAGGAACTTTTCAGGCCCATTTCAGAATGCAGAAGCTCTATCTCTGATATTCGAAATACCGATGCCTCCAAGTTGGTCAAAAAAGAAGAAGTTAGCCATGGAAGGAAAACCTCATCAGAACAAACCTGACATTGACAATCTTGTCAAAGCAGTTTTGGACGCATTCTTCATAGAAGACAAACAGATCTACCAGATTCAGGCATCCAAATTCTGGAAATCAAAAGGTTCCATCTTTATCAAGGAGGATTATGGCTGGAAGTAAAACAAATTACTTTAAACGTGCTTTCCGAAACAACGTCTATATATCGGACGACAAGGAATGGAAAGTCGTTAGAGAGTCAGAGTACAAATCAAACTCTTCATACACTCACAAACCCCATAAATGGAATTTATACAGCATCTGCAAAGATGAAACATACGCATTTGTGGAAAGCTTTGAAAGTATGAACTCAATCAAAAAATTCATAAACATAAATAAGGAAATATACGCATGATTAACACATTCGTCGCAGAAGGTAATCTTGGTAATAAAATAGATCATGAAGTCACAGATGAAGGTAAAACCATAACCAAGTTCTCTTTGGCTATCACACAGCATGGTAAGTACAAAAACAAACCTATCTGGGTTCAATGTTATGCAGAAAGCAGAAATGGTGAGTTTATTCACAACAATTGTAAACCTGGAGAAAACGTAACGATTCACGGATCGATTATGTACACCAAAACTCCTAAAGGATCTTACAACTGGATTTATGTAAAAGACGTGTCTGTACACTGGAAATCATCAGATAAACCACTCCAGGAATCAGATATTGTTGATGAGCAACCTATATTCTAAATAGTTATGAAGTTTTACTCCGATGTAGAAAAACCACGGGGTGAATCAAGTAGATGGCTTCCTGCTGATGAGCGTCATTTTATACGCTCATTGGTGGAGCCTGATCCCAAGTTAAAAATGGGACACTACTTAGACCCTATTAAGGCTTTGTCTGGTTATATCAGTGGTCTTCCTAAACGACAAAATTGGCCTCCTCATTTTACTGCAGATCATATTAAAGAATTTGAAGACCTTGCCAAAGATCTTCTTTTTGATTTGATGCACAAAAGAGGGCTAAATTGAGAAAAAAAGAATTCATTCTTCTCGTTAGATTAATGCGAGAAGCTCAAAAACTACGTGATAGCGGAGTATCTAATAAAGCTAGTGAACTAGAAGAAAAAGTAGATGCTTGGCTGAAAGGATATTAATGGGAACTGCACTTAAAATGAAAAAACAAAGATTAAATAACAAATTTAAGAAACTTAGTTACAGAATGAAATTTTCTATTCCTTTTGATCTTGAAAAAAGAGAACTCCAAAAAGAAGGTCGTAATTTTCAAAAAGCTGGTTTTCCTTCTTTTATTGAATACATCAAATTTTTAAAATCTCACTCTAAAAAAGAACTGGCACTGGCAGTTTCTAAAGGCAAACACCCTGTAACAATCAATAAAGATGACATCATATAATTATTGCACACAAAGTGGATATAAATCTAAAACCTATAATCATAAAGAAAGAATCAGAAGAGAAAGAGCACAAGAATTTAAAGTAATACATAAAGAAATTATCTGTCCTCCCCACATTCAAGAAGCAATAAAAACTATTCGGAAACTGGAAGCTGAGAAGGATCTTTAACTAATTCTCTTATATCTACTGGGTCATCATATCTCAAGATGGGCCAGTTATCGTCTATATCATAATCATCCATGCCAAGAAACTTTAGAAAACTTAAAATAGGAGTTGAATGTGAAGACACTCAATTAACTCCAATTAGATATGATAAGATTGTTAATGGTAAAGCCTATTACATCTTTAAATGCAGATGTGGTAAGGAAAAAAGCATTCTTGCAAGTAACGTAACCAACAATAATCCAAGAGGAAAAACCAAGTCTTGTGGACATTTACAAAAGATTCGCCATAAAGAGTTTGGAGAAATCCATCGTTTTGATCGAAAAGGTGTTGCACCCTGGAACAAAGGTAAAAGAGGATACAGCACTGCTTGTAAAGGTAAACCCAACTGGAGAAGAGGTTGTGTTAAATTTACTTATCCAAATGGATCTCATGCATGGGTTAAAGTCTCTGATGAACCTATTGGTTCTAACCATCCTTGGTATGTTAAACCTACTCGGTCAACCCCTGATAATACTTAGCTTTTCCTTTAATCTTTACCATCCTTAACACCTCCTTTCTGTTATCTCCCACCGAAGAATAACTCACATGAACCCATCCACTGTTTGGGCCTTCCTTTTCTCCAGTGATCCTAGATACTCTGTCAGGTTGGTAATTTTCTAGAATCAACTGGTCGAATTCCAAATTATCCCGAATCCAAGTTGCCAATTCTAAGTTAGATATTTTTTCACTAATGATTTCTATATCTGCTGCTGCAGATGTTCCAGAACAACAATGCTGAGATTTAGGAGATCCGTTAACAAGATCATTCAACGGTTTGGATCTAAAACAGGAGTTAATTTTGGTAGGTCCAAATTTGTCTCTGACTTTTTGGAGCACTTTTAAGGTAAGCGCAGTTATTCTGGCTATTGCATTGTTGTCTAGATGTTCTTCTTGATCTATTCCTGCATGTATTGCAGAAGGAGAATAAACCAACTCCTGTAAGCTGAAGTTCTGGCTTATCCTCATTGCTGCTACCCAGTTATCCTTTGATAAGGTCTTTAAGGGATTTGTGACCATGACTATTGTCACCATCCACAGCACCGTCAAGTGCTTCTTTAACTTCTTTAGGAAGCTTATCAAGGTGTTCTTCTAAATGTTCTTTAGCGAGATTTTGAGCCTTATCGACTACTAAATCACGTAACATGTTTGCCACGAATGGCAGTACGAGGTTAAGCATTTCTTTCCTTTCTTGGGAGTTGCGATTAAATAAAGCATGATACCAGTTAATTAGCTGTTGCAATTTCTTCCTTGTCATTATGAGGTGGTATTTCGTGTTTCTCTGGCTCTTGTGCTAGATCACCACCCGATTCAAAATAAAATTTAGCTATTCCAGCAATAATTGGAATAAAAGCACCTATAAGTATATTAAGTAAATCTTTACTTGAGGAAGGTAGTTCTGCAGAAGCACCTAACATTATATGTACTACATACGCAAAGATTCCTAATGCACTTAATGCAATTGCAAACCTTGCTGCAAACCTAAGAACCTGTATTTTCTCATTTACAGATGTAGTAGGTTTCGCTGGTTTAGGAGGATCAGGAGTTTCTTTAACAGTTGTTGTTGTTTCTTTAGCCATTATCTTATTTCAGTGATTCAACAACTCTTGTGTTGTTTTCAATTACTGCTGATAGTTTACTAATTGAATCAATCATTGATTTGTTAAAATCTCTTTGAAGCTCTAAAACTTGTCTTTCATTTTCAGATCTATCTTCTCTTGCTTCTTCGCGTTCTTTCCGTGATTCATCAAACTGGTACTTAATAAACCACATCAATATCACTGATATAGCTACTGGAATGCCAACCTGATTCAGCAAGTCTAATACAGTATTTACTTCCATGAGATCGGGATGAGTTGTTCCATAAGTATAAGCATGGTCAGCAGGGTTCATGGCTTAGGGAATTTATCTTTTACTGCTTTTCGTTTTGCTTGTAATGCGTCTAAATCATCATCCAAAATTGCATGAATACAAGATTCTAAATCGGGATATTCTGCTTGTCGTAACCTTGCATAATTTTGTAAATCATATGCATCAGTAAGTTCTTTTAGTTTTGTATTTACTTGTGTTTGTGATGGTGGTTTTTGTTTGTCGTGAAATATGTATTTACTGAGATCATTACCTCCAGTAATTTGACCACCAACTAAAGCTAAAACCGCATCAAATAAATTTGGTTTCATACCTTAAACTCCATAACTGTTATAGAACAACCTGTAGTTGAACCAGTATCTGCGGAAATTGAGTAAAATGTCCCTGATTTTGATTTTTGCATTAACGTATAAGCAATGGCGGTAGTGCTTGTAACAGTGTCGGTCGCAACCCCTGAAAAATTTAAATAACCAGTAGTATTACCAGCATTATAGATAATCACATTTGCTTGTGATCTAGTTAAAATTGTTGTGGAAGCATCTCTGCTAACAGCTAAATATCCTTGGCTATTTCCACCCGAAACATTGAAATGGGTTGTTCCTGTTTGCCATAAAATAACCATTTTAGAGTTATCAAATTTTGGAGTGATGGTAACAGCTAAACCAGTTGTGACAAAATCAGTAGTATTGTTTGTGCTTGTTCCAGAATCAGCGTTATGTGTGACCATCTGAATACAAGTTCCAGTAGGAACACCTTTTTTCCAACTCCAAGCACTAGAAGAATATTCTGCTAGTTCCTTATTAGTCGTTGCTGAACTATCGATTATTTTATCTACTTGTAATGAACTGGGCATTTTTTACTTTGGTTTTGGAAAATCATTTTTTACCTTGTTTAATATTCCACTCATTTCATCTGAAAAAGCACCTTTTTTAAATAAGTCATCTAGCTGATCTCCGATTTTTGGATATGCAAATTTACGTTTATCTTTGTACGCTACTTTTTCATATTCTTCTTTTTCCTTATTTACTTGTATCTGTTCTAACTCTAGTTCTTTTTCTTCTTCAGAAGTAAGCAGAACTTCAACACCATTAGATATTTTACTAGGCATTTTTAACTCCATACATAGCAATTGTTCCTGTGACGATTGTGGTAGTACCTTCAAATTTGAAACGGATAGCTGTTACTGCTAAATTACTGCCGTCATAAATGCCTGAACCTGAAATAGTTTGAACGTCATCATCGTGTGTTGGCCCTCCAAGGTGGTAATTGCAACAAGTGATTTTAGATGTCTCTGAATGACCAAGTAAATCGACTGTACCTGAGACAAATCCGTCATCACCAATAAAAGGTGCTCGTAATATTCTAATAGTGGACCCTGACCGATCTGTAGCTGAATTTGTTGATCTCGTTCCTGAACAATGATAGTTACTGGTCAAATATGTCGTACCAGAAGTTGCTATTTGAGCTTCAATTTCAACATTATTTGAACTAGGTACTAACTTGGTTAAAATGAAATGCAGATTATCATACTGTGTGAGTGTGTTAAGTCCTGTGAATTCAATCTGTGATGATGTTGATGCGACTCCTTTGCTTATAAAAACTAAAGAACTACCAGCAGATGCAGGAACCTGAGAATCTTTAATAGTAACACCATCAATACTAACCCCATTAGCAGACGTTACTTCAGATATTACATTTGCTTTTATTTCAGAACTCATGATGCCTATTCTGGTTTTGTTATGCTAATGCGGTTATCCCAATTACTGGCATAGATAAAGGTAAAGCAGATGAGTCTCCATCCCAATATTTAATTTGATGCAAAATAGCCTCGTTAGCTGCACCATATTCTCTTACTTGCATTTTAATAGTTTTATTCGATGACCACGATGCTACTTTACCCGTATTAGTCACATTCCCATCTCCAATACGGAAAGCCCAAGTAAAGTGTACCAAACTATGCAAATGAGTATTCGCTCCTATTGTTGCTCTAGCATAAGTAACTTCATCAGAGTCTAAAAACAGTTTATAGTGAGCTAAATTATTGGCATCATCAAAATCATGAAATACTTTTAAAGAGTAAACTACAGTTTGTGTCCCTGTTGGTGGCTTATAAGAAATACTTGAACCTGTTAAATCAGCATAATCAGGAGAATCAAGGTTTTGAACACCTGTTACATTCTGAACAGTATATGTTCCACTTTGGACAGTAATAGAACTCCCATCGCAAGGTGACATAAACTGCTCGATCACTGATCCTTTTGGTACGTTTGCACCCCAACTCCAAGCACTTCCAGAGTCACTAGCTAACTGTCTAGTGCCAGTTTTGTCTTTTATAGAATTAGCATAAATTCCTGTCATACGATCACCAAAGTTCCATTTACTATAATAGATCCATCAATTTGGATTGGCCCTGCCATAACGCAATTTTCTGTACTGGCAATTGTGACGTTTCCAGTAATGGTATTAGGATGTCTAAAAGCAAAATCTGTTTTAACTCCATTAGAATCTGCTTGAGCAACTGTACTGCTGTTTGCTCTTACATCTAGTTTGGATTGTTCTCTTTCTTCTACTCCCGTAGATACATCACCTATTGGTTTCATATTAAGCCGATGCGTTATCGAGCATTGACAGCCATGCGTCTACTTGTCCTGTTTCAGCAATGACTGTCAACTCGTCTTCATTGTTTAAAACAACTTTTCCCTGGATGACTTCCACTGAACCTCCAATCGGCAAAGCAAATCCTTTAGCGAGATAAACCTTATCTGCAGTATCTGCAGTGCCTTTTTTGACATAAGCAGATGCTGTGGCATTTGTGCTGCCAGAATTGGCAATAACCAGTCCTATAACAATATCTGCTATAGAACCACCAGAAGCATTAGAGGCATGAACTGTGACAGGAACGTTCGTTATCTCTTTTGCTGTATGCCGTTCAAAAGAAGCCATAATTCTCCTTACGCTACATCATGAATTAATGCAGCCACAATGCATTGGACGTTTCCTCCTGCTGTTCCACCAACTGCCTGATTGCATCCAACTGCATGAATATGAGCTACTGTTTCTTTTGGAAGCCTTGCGTACCAGGACTCTCCTGCACCAACAACAATAATTTGACTTAAACTATGTGCTGGTGTTGCATCATTTAGTGCTATACAGATTCCATCTGTAGTTGAAGTTGATCCGTCAGTAGTTCCTGTGTTTTTTACAAACAGAAACTTGACTTCATCAGCTACATCAACTGCATCATGTGCCTGTCCTACGGCTTCTTCATTAAGAAAATTTCCTTGAATCAAATCACCATAACTTGTAGTCACATTGGTGACTTTGACATACCATTTTTCTGAAGCATCAGCAGGAGTAACAGTCATCGACCCACTGATGGTTTTAGCTATTTCATCTGGTAATACGGTTGCACTAACCGTGACCGATGCTGCATCTGCCATAATTCATCCTTTATTTAAATTGACTATCCTAAAGCAATTGCCATAGCAATCGAGGTTGCTGATGCCTGTGCTGCGGATAATGATGCAGAGTCTGCCTTAGACTTGGCTTGTTCTGCATGATATTTGGCACTGTATTCACCATCTATAACGGTGTTTGCTACATTGCCACTTCCACCCAAAGTCCATTCTTTGGCTGAACCTAATGCAGGAGCACTCACATCTGTAGATTGTGCCCATGCTTTTGCTGAATATTCTGTGCTTGCTACTTGACCATCAATTTTTGTTGCCCATTCTTGAGCAGTATCTTTATGAGTTGATGCAGTATTAGCATGACCTTGTGCCGTAGTTGCTGACGATGCCGAAGCATCTGCAAACGAAGAAGCTGAAGTTGCATAAGTGTCAGGATCGTAGGTGGAAACTCCAATGCTTGTTCCATCTGAACTGAACTTTAATGCTTTGTTTGATCTAGTAGATGCATCAGCACTTATTTCTGTAGTAGACGTTGTAATTCCTGTGACTATATCTCCAAAGTGGATTGACCTATCAATATTGGTAGATACTTGCTGAATCTGTTGTGCAGCCCTATCTAAAGACTGTTCCAGAGTCTCAGCGTCAAATATGTCGTTGTTCTGATAATTGGATGGTTGAGTCAGTGTCAGTGTTCTAACTAATAAAACTGAAACTGAACTTGCTAGTGATGCACCTGGAGAAGGATATGATCCTGAAGTAAATGCTACGGTTGCAGGAGTTGATGTTCCTGCATTAGAAACTGTGAAGTCTGAAGTTAAATTCTTTTTGACTCCTGCAACATAAACTTCAATGTCTGCATCAGCAAGAATGGTAAAGCCAGCATTGTACCCTGTTAAAGTACCATTGCCTTGAAGTTCTGTACGGTTGGTCGTGGTCGAAACTGTCATCTTAGACCTCCGTATCTAACAAAATTAGAAGGTTTAAGAGCGTCTATGTACTGTTGCTGATCGACCCCTTTGGTCCAGCCTTCCATACGCTGGATGTACCCTGGATTAAATGTCTCCATCAACTGGTAATGAATCAGGTAATTGTAAGCCATCTCCGTATAGAAAAGATTCATGTACGGAGTGTTGTTACGCAGTGTTTCAAGTGCTTCTTTGGCTCCCGAATTCCCTGACACTAACCCTGCAGTTAATTGACCTATATCTTTGAAAGTCTCGTAATGTACTCCTAAAAGGGTTTCATCAAATGAAGAGTGGTATCTTCCAACTTCTTCTACAAATAGATCTCCAAATAATCCCAACATACCGCTTTGGACACCAGCGTCAAGTAGTGTCTGCGGATTTGTTATATCTCTTGGTTCTTTTCCTCTTACCATGTCTTTAACAGCAAGAGATCCATAACCTAATCCAAGCAATGGAGTAACATGCAATAATGCTGGTAATCCCATCTCAAACATCCTTGGATAAACCTTTTGTGCCATTGCCAAAGGATAGGTTCTAAACTGTGCAAGCATCAGTGCTGTAGCCCCCAAAACACTTCCTCTATCAAAGGTTCTCATGTATGTGGCACGTTGTGCTGCATCAGCTTCTGGGACTCCTATCTTGGATTCATTTACAAAGAACCGAGATATCTTCTGCCTTAGTTTTTCACTTCCTCCATTTTCTGTAATCCAATCTGGTGTAAAAAAACGTTCATCACCAAAATCATTTAATACATCTGCAAATTCTGCATCTCCTGCAAAGCGTTCTTTAAGAGAAAAAGAATCCATTTTTTGGATATCTTTCCAATCGGATTGAGTAATTCCATACTCATCCATCCGTGCTTTAAAGTTTTCAGGAAGATCCTTCCAGGATTTTTTAACCTGATTTGCAAAATGTACTGAAGATGCCCTAGCAAAACCTTCTCTCCAGAAATCAGTCCATTGATTTAATCCATTCAAATTAAAAAAGTTCTGTGCCATTTTTGCTGATCTTCCTGCTACTGAAGATAGATCAACCCACCTAGACATAGCACTGCTTATAATTCCATCAAATCCAACACCCAACTGGCGAAGGACCATGTTTAATTCTGCTTGCCTAACTTTGTCTGATTGTGTGGATCTTCTATAGACTTGGCTAAGGACATCTTTATAAGCTGTAAATGGTCCTCTTCCTTGGGAATGAAGTATTGAAGATGAAATACCAATATCGTTGAATGCTGATAAAGTTGCTTTACCAAGTTTGGTAATGATCTGAAATGCCATCATTCCATTGGTAAATTTGGTTATATTAGGATTGCCAACAATATAGCTTTCACCTGATAACTGGTTCCATGCTGATATAATTCTATTTTTCCTTCTCCAACCTCCTTTAGTTAATTTGTCTATCTTACTGTGGTCATCAAAAATTCCATCTTTTTCTAATCTTTGTAGCAACTTACCAAAAGCCTGTCTTGGGTTTGCTCCAAACCTTTCATACAATGCAATTCTTTCATCAATGACATCCATGTTTTGGAAAACTGCATCAAAAGGATCTTCATATCCAAAACGAGTGTTGTATTTCTTCCAGGCTTCAACATCTGTAAAAATTAACTCACGTTTGTAATTAAGTTGTTCTTTAACAGATTTGAACTGAATAACATCATGAGCTTCATCTGTTCCTTTAGTAAGACTGTCATATACATCTCTAATCCATTTATTTGGTTGTTTTCCTCCAAATGATTGATTGAGATCTAACAATGGAACAATAAACTTAGACCATTCTTCAAAGGTTGCTTCTGCAATTTTAACTGGATTGTGCCAATGAACAGTAACGTGGTCATCTCTCCATCGCATTCCTGCCCCAAAAATATTCAGACTGCTGACTTGCCGATGCTTTTCATTAAATACAATTCCTGCTAAATGATGTGCTTCTGTATTTTTGGTTTTGGGTTTAGTTGTCCAGGAATCTAATTCTGTTATAAAGTCATCACGAAATTGTTTGTCATTACGCATTCTAGAAAAAGTTCCAATACCATATTTTTCTTCAAAATCTGCAATGACCCTACCCATTCTGTCTTGTTTTAAAGACTGTCCTGTAGCCCAAACAGAATCCCACGTATGAGCCTTTGACTTCTTCCAACTGTTACCTACCAATAAAGCTAAAAAGTTGTCGTAGATGGCTTTTATGCCTTTTGTGTCAGCCTCTTGAGTTTTCCTGTTAATGGCCTCATTACCTTCATATATTCTTCTTCTGTTTTGTAATGAAGCGTCTTTGGTGTGTTGTGCATTAACAACATTAGACTTGCGGTGAAATGATAGCCACTGAATCAGATCATCTGTTTCCTGTTTCAGCATTTCTACTGGCATGTCTTTAAAATAATCAATCAATTGATCGACTACTTTTTCATCAACATCAAAATCTTGAGCTATATCAAAAGCACAGGGATTAGCCATTATTGTCTAGTCGCACAATTTTTAATTAGCTGAAAGAATTTCCTGCCATTGTCTTGGAGATTTTCTGTTAAATTAACAATGGCATCCTGGACGTGTTCAACGACAGGACCAACGGTAGGATCAGTGGTTACTTTCTTACCTTCTTCTTTTAATCCTGTAAGAATTTTGTTTGCAGCATTCTGAAAAACATTCTCATTTTCTTTAGTCTGTTCAGCAGAAGTTTTTTTAGCTTTTGGGGATGGAGTTTCTCCTGCTCCTGCTTCTCCAGAATTCCGTGGAGCATCAGGAGATACATCAACCTTTTTCCCTTGTCCGATTTGTCTGATGGAATTAAAGACATTTCCTGCTTTATCTGTTAGTGACAATTTTGACACTTGCTTTGCAACTGTGGCAAAGGTTCCTAACCCTGCACCAAAACCAAAAGCAAAAAGCATATCTCTTCCTGCTTCTGTATAAGTCCAATCCTGGTCAAATAATTCTCTTTTTTGGTATATAAGTGCATTGGCTCCTGCAGCATAAAGTGCTGCTTCACCACCCATAGATCCTATTTGAAGTGCAGTTGCTTTTGCTCCTGTTTTAAGTCCTTTAACTGTTTGTCCTAAACGAACTAATGCTCCTCCTGTAGGAAGCAATGCCAAAGGATCTGGTATTCCTCCAACAAAAAACCCACCTAAACGATATCCATCCCAACTTCCTACATTCTTTAAAAAATCTGCATAAAACTGATCCCGATCTAAACTATCTGTAAGTATTTCAACACGACCTCCTGTAAGTCCTTCTCTCCACTGAATTCTTTCGTCATAATAAGCAGAACCTTCAGGACCAGGATTCCATTCATCTTTTGATATTTCCTGTTTTCTAAATTCTTTATAGTTGTATGGGTCATTCCTATCAATGATTTCATGGGAAAAAGACATTCCTAACGAAGATTTTGCATATTCAGGATCACCCATTGTCTCAAATTCAGCATTCAAGGGTTCAAACTGATAAGACATCCATTCTGCAAATTGCACTACTGGTGTTTGAGCAAACGCAAAATTCATGGATTCTCTAAATACATCCCAATTGCTAGGACGGAATGCTGCCCATTTTTCGTTGCTGATAAGAGAATCTTCTCTTAAAAAAGGATAATCTTTAATTGGAATCATAGACCACTATTGAACCATAGGATGAAGTCCCAGAAACCTTTGGGTTTTTCAACAAACTGTGTCCCAGAATTTGATGTATATAAACCTTTGCCTCTTGTTACAGAACCAAATATATCGTCTGTAGAATCAACTCCAGTAAATCTCTTTTTTAAATTTTCAACAGCTTGTTTTACATTTAGATTTGTTGGTTTTTCACCTGGAGGTAAAGGACCAGCTAATTTTAATGCTTCATTTTTAAGTTTTTCTAAAACATTAAGTTCTAATGCTCCGTTGCTACCCCATGTTTGTCCTGCAAAATACCACCGAGATTTGTCTTTGGGTTTTTCTCCGTTGTGCAGAAGATCGTACAACTCTTCATACATATCAGTTCCTTTAGCAACTTCAGGAGTTAAGAATAGATTTGCTTCAAAAAGTTTTGGCTCATCAAAACCTCCTCCTATTCCACGTTTTGAAAAAACAGGTTCCCAGTCTTCCAAATATTCCTTTCCTCTTCGTGCAACCAACCATTCTTCTGAAAAAGATTCAAAAGACAGAGTTATAGGTTTGCCATGATTTGGACCTCCAACCCATGTAGGAGTGTAAAATGCCAAACCATCCTGTGATTTAATAAACATTTGCAATGATTCACTTCCATCCTTTGCCCAATCCCATGCTTCTTTAATATTACCTGATCCTGATTTTGCTGATCTTTTCATTTCTAGAAGAAGATCTTCGTCCATATTTTCTTCATTAGGAATACCCATATAATAGGAACCATAAGGAATTGCATACCTAGCTGCTTTTAATCCTTGTTCAATATCTGGAGCACCGTTTGAACCTGAATCGACATATTTTTGTATAACTCGATTAGGCAATGAAACAAAGTCACCGTTGTCGCTTGCATTTGTCCAATGAGAAAATATAGTTCCTAATGCATTTTTTACTGCATCATCGGTTTCGTCTGTATCTGCATTGGTTCCCATCCTGGATCTGGCATAATCTGCAACCAACTGGACAAATTCACCTTTTTGAGATGGGTTTGTAAAGTTACGAAGAAAGGTACTTCTTTTATCTGAATATCTTCTTACTGTTGCTTCTGCTGTTGGCAGTCCTACAAAGTTTGCATCATCAGAGTTCAAAACTGTTACAATTGCTTGAAGATTGCTTTCTGACATTCCTTTACTAATGCCTAACAATGCTGCATAAGCACCTTTACCATTTTCCCGTAAATGCATTGATAACTGTGCATAAGCTGGTTTATACCAATCGTCGCCATACCTTGCTTTAAAACTTGCTTCTATACCTCTAATTCCACCAACACTTAATTTGCCTCTTGTAAAAATATTTGCTTCATACTTCTCCATGTCTAATTCTGGTATTGGACGGAATGTAGTTTTGTGATCTTCTGCCCATTTTTTCCGTGCTTGCATATCTAAGGGCTTAGATAAATCTATAAGAGCATCATCATCTTGAGTCTCAATAATAGACTGGTCGTTTGGCCTTTCTAATTCTGTATTTCGTGCATTAGCTTCTTTAAAAAATGCGTCAAAAATCATTTTTTTATTAAGATCATCTGCAGCTTCTTCTTTTAGTGTTCTAATTGTATTTTCTATTTGAAGTTTCGAATTATTTGGAAGATCGCTATATGCAGATATAATTTTTGATGCATATCCATCTATTGCTTGTTTGTCTTTTTGTTGAGAATGACTAAGTTCCAATTCGGATAACGGGTCAGCCCTGACTGTATCAGGGAAAAAAATGTCTTTGATTATGTTCTGAGAATAAGATGTTAATGCACTAGGCCATTTTTCAGGTTTGATAATTCCTGTTCCTTTATTTCTTTCAATCTCATTTTGAGCACCATTAATGAGTTTATTTATAACATTTTGATATTCTTTTACTTGAATATCATTTGGTACAAAACCATATTTTTGATTTATTTCTTTCCTGAATCTATCCATATCCTGAATTGCTACATTGACATCTTTTCCACCCATTTTTTTAACTTCGGTAAAATGCTCTAAAAAGGCTTCAGGATGTTGTTGAGCAAATCTGGAAGTAAGATTTGATACTGTGTTTAAATGAAGAGTTTGGTCAATGTATCTTTGACGACTCAACAATGATCTGATAGTACCTTGATGACGTTGTATATCTAGTGAAACGGTCTGATCTCCATACTTGTAATCGTAATGACCTTTATTGATGCGTTTAAGTATTTCTTGAGGATTGGTTTCTGAAAATTCTTTATCATCAGAAAGAAATTTTAAATCAACATATCTCATTGCTGATTCTCTTTTAAGAATCTTGATTTGAGTAGGAGATAAAACTTCTATTCCTTCAGCATTAGACATTGATGAAATAAAACCATCCCATATTGTATTTATTTTTTTTGTATCTCCGTCTGAATAAGCTTGATGCATTTGTGCAGCAGCTACTTTTCCTTGTGCTCCATAACTGTCAGCCAATCTAATGTATAATTCCTTATTAATTGCACCAAGATTCTTAGATAGAAATTCTGTATCTTTTAAAGTTTTCCAGGCTTTAAATCTTTCTTTAACTTGAGGATCTTTGATTCCGTCTTCTATTGATTGAAGATTGACTTCCTTTCCATCTTTATCTTCAATTTTAGTATCCATATAGGTACTAACCATTGATTCAGCATTATCAGGGCTTAGATTAGCGTCTGATTGTTTAATAATGTGTTGATTAATATCTAATTGTTTCTTTTTATAGATATTAGTTCCTTGAGTAAAAGCAGACTGCCATTGCTTTGTTCGATCTGCTTCTTTCCATTTTTGATAGATTTTTGCTCCACCATCTATTGCAGACATGATGTTATCAATGCCACGGGTTTGTGCTTCAAAAGGAGCACTAACATCAACGGGTCCAGGTGCCTGAACTTGACCTCCTCCTGAATATTGTTGTGTCGATGGAGTTATATCTGGTTGTTCAAATGGTAATCTCATGTTTTCCACATTCCATAGCTGTTAACTCCGCTACCAACTGCACCTAATGAATCTGATACATACCCCATATCTGCACCTTTACGTGTTAATGCTGATTGACGTTTCATTTGTGAAACAGACATACTTGTTTGGAAGTCTGCAGATTGTTTCCAATCAATAAAATCCTGCTCTAATGTATCTATAGATGCTTTGGTATTGCTTTTAACCATTTGTGCTTGCATAAACTCTTTTCCTGCCATGTTTACTCTGACATTCATTGGAGTAAATTCACCGATTGCTGCCCCTGATGATGATGCTTTAGAAGTCCTAGATGCTTGCTTTCGTTCATTGTTTGCAACGGTTTGTGCATAGACATAAGCACCTCGTTTTCTTATTTTTCCAGCATTTCCTATTAGTCTTTTTCTTTGTTGCCCGACATTAAATTTATGAGTTAATAAAGTGTCTGAAATTGTTTTATCAATCTCGTCTGCTTTGGCATAACCCATTTGACGATTGATATTTGCTTTTGCCATACCCAGTCCAAAACTGAGTAATCCCATTCCTATTGGTAGCCAAGGTATAGGCATTAGATATTAACCTCGTATTCCATTGCTAAGAGAAGAAGCGTCAACGGAAAAGGTTGATCGCATTTAAGACTAACCCCTTGAGATTCAAAGGATCTTGATATAGGAGCCATTTCTTTATCTCCTGTATATAAAGGAACTGCATTTCCCATTTCATCATCAGGAGCACGGAATACAACGTCTTCATAGGTTCCGTTTTCCATCGCAAATTTCATCCCAATTGACTCAAAAAGCCTTGCTGTTACACGGATCATACGTTTCTTACCAATAGCAAAAACTCCACCTCCTGGTCCTGCCATCATAGGTAAAGTTAAAACTTCTGATTCATAAGGAAGTCCAAGGGTTGCAGTATTGGCAGACGACGCTAATGTCACTGCACCACTAGCTACTGTTTTATTGTCCTGAATTGCACCATCTCCATAGACTAAAAGAGATTGTCCTTCTAAATGTCCTAATCCACTGACACTTGTAAAAGGTGTTGCATGGTATTTCTTTAATCCTGAGTCCACAAAATGAGCATTATCTTGGACTGTTTCCTGACTGTCATAAAACTTCTCCATGAATTCGATATGCCGTTTAGTTGCACCTCCAATTGTTCTTTTGACAATCATCCATAACTGAGTCCTATTGTTGTGTGGAATCACTGCAAAAGATTCTACTTTGGCATGGTTTCCATAGGTAGCATCTGTATGGGTTCCTCCTATTGTGTGAGTAGACCATGCATAAATTTGAAGAGATGAATTGTAGGTAAGACAAACCAGTTTTCCATTGGTTAATCTTCCCCAAATAAGCGAGTTTGGTTGTTCCTGATAAACAATCTGTTCAATTCCTGGATAGGTAATATTCTCAGCCCTTAAAGTAAGATCAAGTGCTGAGAATTCTTCTGATTCTCCTTCAAACTTAAACTCTCGTATCTTTCGTTTGTTTTGTTGGACATAACAAAGGATTTCACCAATCTGAACGGGTTCTGCCGATGTTGACGGATATGCAGAGTCTTTAAGGATAGTAAAATTAAATGGAGTTACCGTTAGATCGTTTTCAGATCCATAGAGGTTGAAGACACCTCCAGAAGTACCTATGGCAAGTTTCTTTCCCTCTGCCATCCATGTCACTTTGTCTACTGTGTCGGAATCAATGGTAAATGTCATTGCATTGTCATCCAGGATTTGTTCTCCCAGAATCAATGCACCCGTAGGATCAAAGTTTCCTGTCGATGCCCCTACCAGTTCACTTTCTGCAAAGTTATAAAAGTCTCCAGATTTGCTTAACCAGACTGTGGAGGGATATTTTGTTGTACCACCGAAACAAAGTCTTTGCTGATAGATTTGAACAGTTTCTGGATACCCGTTAGTAGAAGAAAAAACAGACAAACGATGCTCAATAGTAGCAGCATCAAGTACGATATCGTTTTGAGCATAACCCCTGACAACTTTGTTGTTATCAACATCGGTAATTTTGATGTAACCCCATCGAATTCCTCCTCTACTATCTTTGGTTGTTCCTGCCAAAGGATTGACACGAATTAATCTTCCAACATCTCCTGAAACAAATGGTCCTGTAGATGCCCATGACGTTCCTGATGCAGTAACAGTGACTTTATTGGACAGATCCTTTTTCATGAT
>Ga0098060_1000136_pt1 | contig 35496 bp, 31 predicted proteins | sample 21_taG_FD_77063 | JGI IMG/M metagenome (GOLD analysis project Ga0098060, IMG submission 77063) | Marine viral communities from the Subarctic Pacific Ocean - 21_ETSP_OMZ_AT15319 metaG | ecosystem: Environmental > Aquatic > Marine > Oceanic | place: Pacific Ocean | collected 2015-01-19 | reverse complement strand
ATCATCACGATATATTGAACCTCTTGGGGTGATTGGATTTAAATTAGAATAGTAAGCTGTACCGATTCCACCAATACCTGCTATGTTATTAAACTCACCCAATCCATAAATGGAACCATCGTTATCTTGTATATCTCCACCATAATTTACCACAAATCTTTTATTTCCAGTAATTTGATATCCACGAACCGTAAATGATTGAGGTGTTGAGTTTGGGTCTGCACCAAAACCAACCCCATTATCAAAATCAGAATTATCTATAGGAGCATCAACCGTTCCGTGTCTTCCACCAACCTGAGATTCTATACTTCCAGCACTACCATAATCGGTGTATCTGAAATTTGATAAGTCTGTTATTAAATCTTTTAGTGCCATTTATTATCCAGTTGATATACTGCTGTTTAATCTTCTTGTTTGACCTGCAGTTTTATTTGAGGCGTCTACATTTTCTTTACCTGTGTTGTTGAGTTTATCCAATCTCATGGTGATTTCTTTTGTCTGACTTTTAGACTCTACTACTTGACCATTTCGTACTGTCATCGATGTAACTGTTTGTCTTACTTTACCACCCTTACCAGCATTTGATTCAGGTGTGACTTTTTGTTCACCTTCGGCTGTTCCACCTTCGTCTCCACCACCACCGAAGAAACCACTTACGAATGATTTTGCCTTTTGGAATATCTTATATGCCAAAAAGAAAGGGGCGAAAGCTATATTCAAGTAAGCTTTGACCGCCTTTCCAAAAAACTCGAACATACCCTTTAAACCTCCGATAGCATTGCTAATCAACTTGAATGTACCAATGATTCCAAATAAAGGAAAGAACGCCACCTTAAGTATTGAACCAACCACCTTCATAAGGCCAAATTTCTTGACCAGTAATGCTATTCCCGCTACCAATGCTATAACTCCCAACACGATTAATCCGATTGGGTTAGCGGTTAAAGCGGCGTTAAATAGGAATGTGGCTCCTGCGGCCAGTTTAGTACCAAGAGTAAGAATCCCTAATGCTGCAGTTTTGGCGTAAGTCATAGCAATTGATGCCTTGTCTACCAATATATCCTTAATTTTAACTGCTATATTTTTTGCGTGAAGGGCTAATGTTTGTAATTTTAATGCGTTTCCACCTCGTGCCAAATTCATCCCTAATTTTTGTTGTGTAAATCTGATAGCACTTGTTGCTATCTCTCTTAATTTTAATCCAACACTCTTTAAGGATAATTTATTTGACAACATAGTTTGAACATTAGTTTTTCCTATTTCCATGGCCGAAAGTTTTAACACGAGTCTGTACGACATAAATGCACCTACGGCAAATAAAACTGCATCACCAAGTAATCCTAACGAACCAACCAGTTCCAAAAGTTTACCTATTCCAATTACTATACCACCCAATACTACACCAAGTGCTATAAAAGGACTAAGTATTCCTAAAGCTACTGGTAACATTGGTCTAAAGGATTCAACGACCTTTACAAATAATGTATTTAAAAATTGTAAGGCACCTGCTATTCTATCTTGTCTTTCTCTTTGAACATCAGTCATATTATTAAGTTTTTCTTGATTTGCTACCATCTTGGATAAATCTTGAACACTAACACCGAACGCCTTAGCCATCGCCTGTCTTTGTATTACATTCATCCTCTCGAATTCAGCCTGACTACCAACTTGACTGACAATTTCTTGTTGCATACCAGCTAAATCACCAGATAGTGCTAACTCCCTAGCCTTATCGGTATTTATCATCTTACCAGTTAACATACTGGCTTCCATTTGGTCATTAATTGAAGATTCGAAATCTAATAGTGCGTCTGCAGCTCCTGCAACAGTTGACATATTCACACCAAGTTGTCTCGCTCCTATGGCGGCCTTAAATACATTTTCACCACCATCTTTTGCAAACTCTGCGAACTTATCGGCGTTACTTGCGACATCTTCCAATACCTTGGCTGGTGCTACTCCACCCGCTTGAGCTAATGCTCCTACACTTTCTAACTGAGCTCCTGCAGCTTGAACACTTGAAGCTCCTACGGCCATCATCTGTGATACTAAAGTACCAGCACTCTCACCACTTAGACCGAGAGTCGCATTTAGTTGTGCCATGGTGGTCAAATTCTCTCTCGTGACTTGACTTACACCACCCATGTTATCCATGATACCTTGAGCTCCTGCCTTTACATCTTCGGCACTTACACCCATCAATTTAAATTCCATTGTGGTGGTATTCAATACTTTTTGTAACGACATTGCTTCTCCAACGGTCAAACCAAACTCTTTACGAGTTTCCATTGTACCTTTAAAGAATACTTGTGCCAATTTACCTGCTATCGCCAATATTGCTACGATTGGTAATAAACTTCCCATTATACCACCAAACATTCCAAAAGCTCTACTTACAACCTCACGAACTTGACCAAAACCCTCAACAAGTTTTTTAATAGACTTTTCACCTTCATTAATAATAGTATCGAAAGCATTACTAAAAGCTGCATCCATATCTTCTGCACTTTTTGCAGGATCCATTATTGAATCACCAAAATCTCTTAAAGCGTCATCTGTAGCCTTTTTAAACTTTGCCGTTTGTCCCTCTATGTCAACAAGTGCTGAAGCAACACCACCAAATGGTAATGCTTTCAACAATCCATTCAACTTTTCAAACGGTGATGTAATAAAATCACTTCCTTCTTTTACAACATTATTTAACTTATTATAGTATACATTTGCCTCATCTATAGCATCAAGTCCAGCTAATTGGGCTTCTACTTGTTCTTGTAATGCCTTATTAATCTTCATATTACTACCCCAAAAGCCGGCATTTATCTTATCGACTTCTGCAAGTAATTCTAATCTTTTTGCCTCGGTATCTACGGTTGAAAATGATTCTGAACCTATATTATCGTATTGTACACCTTGTTGTAATAGTAAATCTCGTACATCTGAAGCATGGTCTGCTAAATCTTGGTATTTTTCTGCTGTTTTGCCTGATTTTCTAGCTGCTAATTCTGATAGTTCCAAAATAACATTATCTTGAGCAATAAGAGAATTTTTCCCTTCTCTTTGGGTTTGTAATTGTCTTTGAACAGCCTGTGATAAACCATTTGTAGAACTTTGCATCTCTCGTGTCTTTTCAATCATTTTTTCGGCTGCTTCTGGCATGTCCTGTAGATTCTGACGAACTTCTGCCATCCTTCTTTGATAACTCTTTGAGAGATTTTCGGCCTCTTTTAGTGCAAAACCTTGATTTTCTATTGCTCCTGCAGTTTTATCGGCATAACCAACTTGTGCCTTGTAGGCGTTGGGTAGTTTCCATGCTTTCTTATAAACCCTACCAACAGATGCCTCGACACCTTTACTACCATCCTTAATTTTATCTATTTGTCCTTCCACTTCCCCAAATGAATCAACAATACTTTGAGCCTCAGAAGACATATCCTTAAATAATTTGACATTACTTCTCATGACCTTTTCAACATCTTTCATACTTTTTTGAAATGCTGATGCAATACTTGCACCCTCTTTCATCGACTTATTTATCTTTTCAGTAAGTTTTGAGGTTTTATCTAATTCCGAATTGAATTTCTTTTGGTCTTGTTCTGCCATATTGGATTATATTTATCGTTTAGGTCTTAGTTTTTCGAGTTCTGATTGATTCGACTGACTTGCCTTTTCAAGTTTGTTATTAAATTTTACAAAAGCATCATGCATATCCTTTCCTGCCTTTTTAAGTTCAGGTGCATCTTTAAGTGCATTTAAAACGGTTTTAGTTCTACCGTGTAGAATATGAGTCAAGACTTTTGCAAGTATAGAATCTTTTGTTTTTTTCTTTTCGTTAAGATTGGATGAGGCCATTGTCATCTCCCTTGTATAATTGATTTTAGTATCGATTTGATTAGTTGGTATAACTCAATAATAAATATCAGATTATGGAAAAATTAACGGCCTCTTGAGATACCTGGTCGAGAAATACCAGCTGATTGTTTCTTGTTTGCCTTATCGTACTCCTTCTTCTCGTCATCATAGAATTGTTGTGCCTTCTTAATGTAAAAACGGCGCAGATATGTTGGCATATTGTATACTTCTGTAAAATGAAATCCTCCCTTTCCGTGAAAACAGAGTGAGAAGATTTGGTCGTGTATAGCGGGCTTATCTTCTGCCCGCAGGCCAAAAAAACTCGACATTGAGTGGGATATCCATTTCGGTTTCTTCACCTGTTGCTTCACTTACAAAATTGAAAGTCAAGTCAACATCAGGTGTTATCTTCCTTAGATATTCTCTTATTGACAATGAGTCTCTTGAAAGTAGTTCATAATCCACGAATTCATTGATTCGTTTTGGAGTTTGGTCACCATCAACTGACAAGATTGCCTTTTTCAACCTTGTTGTGATTTCACTCGTCACTCCACTTGCTTTCTGAAACTTTTTTAATGCCTTTAACTCTACTTCTATGTCTTTTTCATCTTTATGAGTTAATAGTTTGAAAGTTATTTTAACTTTTGATGCAGGTAAATCCATTTCAAATTCGTTTTGACCTTTTTTAAATAACTTTTCATCAAGTTCTTTGTCCTTGATTTGGGTTAGGTCAAAAATTTCTTCTTGTTTATCACCTGTATTTGGGTCTTCCATAGTAACGGAATAATCCTTACCATATCCGAGTATTCTTGTAGCAATCATTATTGCATTTTTATCGCCCAATAGTAAATCATCAAGTTTTACTTTATCATCGATAATAACACTTTCCATCAACTTATCCAAAACTACTCCTTTTTGAATAAGGTTACGAGAAGTTAAAATGTCTTCTTCTTTAGCTGTCATGTATTTTATTTCAATTTGACCATTAGAACAAGGATGTTCTTTTGGATACAACAAGCCTTTAGAAGGCAAATCAACGACTTCTGATGGAAACTTGCGTTTCTCTTCAGCCATTATTATTTCTCCTAATTAAACTGATTAGTTTGTTTGTGATTAAAACCTCACTTTTTTATAACAAGTTGCCAGACCTATTATAGTTTTTTTACTCCTATACTAAGATTAGAATTGTAATATTGCGTAATCGAATCTAAGAGTCAATGTGATATCGACTGGGTCTGTTGCGTTTGCCCAATCCAAATCACCAAATGTTGCGTTGGTAATGTATGTTCCTTTGAGTGTCCATTCCTCAACTTTGTCACCCACAGGTCCCAATACATTAAAGGTTACATCTTTCTTATAAAAATCTGAATACCCATCTCTACCAGTAACGGATTCGTGAGATAATCTCACCCATTCCATTACGGCTTGAGCTCCACTTGGAACTACTGGGTCGTAAAGTGTTATTTCTAATTCTTCCCATGCTCCCTTACCTTTTATGTATCTCTTCACATTAATGTGGTCGAGTTCGATGGTCTCGAAAGCTATGGTTGGTCTGTTAGCCGTCTTAATCAAATAAGAGGGGATACCCTCGATGTACATGATGTATCTGTTCTTCGTTTTTGGTTCAAACGGTGTGAACATTATTTCTGACGGATCTAATAAGTCTGGCATTTCATTTCTCCTAAATTAAGAATGTCTCTATTCTTATATAAATATCATAATTTCAAAAAAACATCAAAATGGTGTTTTAGAAGTTTTTTAGAAGTTTTTGTTTTTTCTCTCCATAATAAATATTTTAAGGCAATAAAAAACCCCACAATAAAGTGAGGTTTTTTATATATGTACTCCCTATTATTAACTTGGGAATGCTGCTCCAGTCGGTAAGACAACGAAGTCCAACACGATAAACTCAGCGGTTCTCGTAGGTTGAATAAAGATTTGACCAACCAACTGATTTCTGTCTATGACATCAGGTGTGTTGTTGGTGTCATCCATAACAACTCTAAACGCGGATAAACCACTATTAGCTTGTACTGACTCCAAGAAAGGATTCACAATATTTAGGAATCTGTTTCTTGTAGCAGATGTGTTTTGTTCGAATACCAAGAATCTTGAAGAAGATGCAATAAATTTCTTCAATCTAATTAGTAGTCTTCTTACATTGACTCGGTCAAGTGCTGAAGGACGACCTTGTAAGGTTTTTTGTCCCCATACACATACACCTTGTCCAGGAAAGGATGCGATTGGATTAACTCTTGCTTCATACAGAGTATCTCTTTCTGCGTGTGTTAAACGAGTCTGAGCTTCTGTTACAGTTGTTAAACCACCACGATTCAATCCAGCAGGTGCGAACCATTCATGAGCTACCCTATCGGTAAATGCGATAGTTCCAGCTAATACTACTGATGGGGGAACCCATACAGGTAGGTTAGTGTTTCTATCTCTTATCTTTACCCAAGGATAATAGGTTGCTGCGTAATTTGTATCGAGTGCTTCGATAGCTGCAGTTGCGTCACTTATACTTGCTCCATACTTAACACTATCCAAGATATAGAATGTATCACCTCTTTCCTCAGCTTTTGTTATCGAATGATTAGTAATACTTGAGTGTAGATTATGAATCACACCAGGTGTTACCAACATATTGATATCAAATTCATCAGGATTACCTATAGCGTTTATAGCTTTCTTATATGCGGTATATCCTGCTGCGGATGTAGATGAAATATCAAATCCTTGTGTATTAGTTGAAGTAATATTATCTGCTGTCAAGTGTGGGTTAGCTGGATTGTCTCCATCATATCCACCTTGAAATGGAACAACAAATCTTCTTTGGTCAATATGTGAATTATCCAAAGTGATTGCTTCTGTTGCGTCAGCAAATGTTTCAGTTGAAGGTTTAATACTATTTGTACCATTGAAGTCTTCAAGACTCATTGTTACATGACCACCACTACCAGCTGAATTAGGTAAAGGTGATAAGTATTCATTAGCGTCAGCATTTGCGTAATCATGTCCATAAAGAACATTTACATCAGGTGCTCCATTTGTATTCAACTGATTACTCTTGAACTGCCAAACAGGAATTAAACTTCCACCTGCAGATGGATTAGTTATTGCTGCGTGTCCCATCGGTACTAATACCTTTGGAATAGCTCCATTAGCAATTTCAGTAAAATCACTTACATAGATATGTTTGGAACGATTATCCCAATCACCATTGTAAGTTAATTTACCATCAGCGTCAATTGTGACATATCTATCACCAATCCTTCTTGCAAAGTAATTTGTACTTTCAGGATCGAAGTTTAGATTATCAAATTGTTCCAATACATTATCAGTAGTCAAACCTTTGTCATTTAAACCAGTCTGTCTAACTTGTACTGAAAATGAACCATAATCACTACCTGCTATTGAACCAGCTTTCTTGACTGCCACTATGACAATTTTTAATTTATTATTGACATCACTTCCGTGTGAACGAGTGTTTACTTTGAATAAGTTATATCTAGCTCCACCTATAACTTGTGATTGTACAGATGGTGTAGATGCGTTATTAAAAGTTGCACTTGTGAAGTCAACACTACTATGTGTTCCAGTTGCTACTGACGCGGTTGTTGCTGCTAAAGTTGTGTAATTGTACAAAGTTCTTAAATTACTAACATTATGTTTAAATGATTTGTACAAGTAAACACCTACAGTATTTAATCCTGACTTCTGAACTTGTGGGTCTTTCGAAAACACATTTTCGTAGAAGTTAGCACTTGAGGTGTTAAACGATAACGGATAATCCCTACCTGTCAAGTCACTACCACTAACATTCAATGTGAAACTTTCATAGTCACCACCATTTAATGTTGGGTTACTTGTTACGGTACAATTATCTAATCTTACAGTTCCATTAGTACCACCACGAGATGGTGCCAATACGAAACCAACCGAACCACTAGCAGCTGCCTGTTCAGAACCACTCTGAACACTACCAGTAATATTTACTTGAACAAAGTCGGCTGAGTAACCACCCGTATTAAGAACACGGACAATCGTTACTTGTCCAGCACTTCTTAAATATTGTTCAACGGCGTAAGGTGTATAAAAATCTTTGGTCGTGGAACCAAACATCTCTTCAAACTCAGAAAAACTTGAAATCATCGTTGGAACAAAAGCAGGTCCTTTGATAGTAGGTCCTACAATTGCTGCTCCGATTTCTGCTATTCCTTGAGGAAGAAATGAAAGGTCACGCTCACGAGTAAACACACCCGGCGAAACGATTCTTTCTGCCATTATTTATCTCCCAATTTATTGTTATTTCATGAAATAAAACATAATTGTTTTGGTCTAACGAGACCAAAATGTTTAAATATAAATATAGCACAAAAATCCCAAACGATTGCTTCGTAGGGATTTAAATGACTACTGTTCAGTTGTTTCTTGAGCCGTTGGTGTGAATACACCCGTATTTGGGTCTAATTGACCTGGCCCATACTTTTCATTTAAGTCTGCAACTAATTTTTGTTCATTCTGTTGAAGTTCTTTATATTCTGTTTCTAAACGAATCTCGGTCTCGTCTAAGGCCTCAACTTGTTGTTGTAAAAGAATTTTTTGAACTTTTAATTGACCAAATTGTGTTTGCTTTGTTGTGTAACCTGTATTCAAATCACCCAAAGATTTTAATTCATCTTCGGTAAATTTAATTTCAGAAGTCTTTTCTTCAACTTTTTTTGCTAGTTTAGACTCTTCTGTAACTGCCATAACTTATATCTCCTATATTATGAGTTTTAAATAAATATATATTAGAAATCCCAAAAACTAAACTTTTTTCTTTAATTCTTCGACTTCACTTCGTAATTCTTTTACACTTTGTATTAATAGTGGTACTAATCGTTTATAATCAACACCTAAATAACCATTTTTTCTTTCTGCAACTACTTCAGGATGTATTTTTTGTATTTCTTGGGCTAAAACACCAACATCATGTCCTCGTTGTTGTGCCCAACCAGGTGATTTATCATTCCAATCAAATTCATACCCATTTATTCCATCTATCTTGTCTAATGCTCCTTCAATCACCTTGACATTATCTTTTAATCTGTTATCTGATGCATTATATGCTATAATATCACCATCTGCTACTATATCACCACTTGCAGATATTGCACCTTCGTTACCACCAGCTGAACCACTCACATAAAGACTACCAGTTATAGTTGTTCCAGCAGATGTTCTTACCTCACCAGTTACTGCTATACCAGCGTTGGTGGTTTCAAATTTCTTAGTATTGTTGTAATGTAAGTCAACAGAATTAGCACCATTGAAAACTGCCATTGTTTTGGAACCTGCGGCGTTTTGTAGTGTTTGTGTTCCTGACCTATAAAATATTGTACCAGTTCCGTCATCTTGAATGTAACTATTCGAACCATCGTGATAAATTTTTAAATCTTGAGCGTCACCAATACCTAACCCTTGTGCACCATCACCAACTCTTACGGTTCCAAATGAACCAGTTGTATCGTGAGAACCACTTATATTTCCACCAAAGGCACCTAAATCATTTTTAAGTATATTACCTTGATTACCCATACCACTATGAGCGGTACATTTATAAAATAGTCGATTAGCAGTTGCTTTAGTTACTTGTATTTGAGTATAAGCTCCACTTGTACCAGGTATTCCACTCGTGGTGACACCAGTTGTATATGAAGAACCATCTTCCTCTAAACTAAATGCGAATGGATGTGTATCATTAGAACTATCTGATTGGTCGAAACGATAAATTTTTCCTTCACTAACGACTAAATTAGGAGTTGTGGCTCCTTCAAAAGCGTAATGATTACCACCATCATCAACTACCGTAACTTCTATTACTTCAATTATGTTTCCTACAACATGAGTACTTGAGGTAACTGCTCCAAACAATGGTTTATCTGTTGTACTTACGCCTTGGTCTAAATTTGTAATATTATCGGCTACGGTTTGGTCAATCTCTGTTCCACCAATAGATATTGTGTCTGCTGTAACCTCTAATCTACCAAATGAACCAGTCGATACAGCAGAACCTGAAATCTTATTATCACCAATAAGGATATCAGAAGTTGGTTCCAATGAAATATTTGCTGACGATATTATCTTTAAATCAGTAGATACATCAATGTAATTATTAGCTCCATCTATCTCTAATCTATCTACTCTTGTATTACCACCAGTCAGTACAAGTAAATTATTTGTTTGTGTTGCGGTAAAGTCTCCACCATCAAAGTTTATAACACCACCTTCACCTAAAAATAAATCACTAAATTGTCTTGTTTCTGTTCCGAGAGAAGAGCCATCGTTTGCAACAGGAACTATGTTCCCACTGGCAGAAATATGTTTAAATTCTGCGGTACTACCCGAAACTATTACTTTTTTCCAACTTGCCACTAGCCTATCTCCTTAAATATAATTATGAGTAAATCCAAATAGTACCATCACTATTTATGGCTATTTCCCCAACACCATATTCCTTGTCACCTTCCACTGGTATATCATCATCACCGAGTGACTTTACTGTTACAACATGCTCTAAAGGTGTTACTGCAGTCGCTATAGAACTAATACCTTTAGCTACTGACCATCTTTGGTCATTTTTATCGTGGTATATTGCAGAACCACTATCTACAGATGACCCACTTTGTATAATTAGTCCACTATCTACATTTGTACTAGCAGAACCAGTTGCCGTAAATATAAATTGGTCACCAACTGCTAAATTTGTTGTAGAAAGTGTTGTTGTGTCTCCATTTACTACTAAATTACCATCTATTGTTGCATTTGTTGATACGGTAAGTGCACCAGTAACATCCACTCCTCCCGCATCTACTCTCATTTTTTCTGTATTATCAATATCGAATAAAATTGTATCATCAGTTCCAAAATCAATCGTATTGTTTTGTGAATTACCACCTATTATAAGTGAATTGTTTTTAACAGATGTAATTGTGGTCTGTGCTACCTCAACTGCAAATGTTCTATCAGAAGTTAAATCTCCACCACCACTTAAACCATCACCTGCAGTTAAATTTCTAGCTTGTAAAGTGTCGACATTACTTTCTTCTGTAGTTAATCTCGTTGATATAGAAGCACTTGGTGCTGTAAACGAACCACTTATATTTGTTCCAAATGTAGAATCTGAAAAATCTATTCCTAAGTTTTCAGAACCTTCATCCTTTAAACCTGTTCCAGCAAAATCACTAACATCAACATCTACGGTAACACTACCACCAAGAGTAACACTACCACCTGTTTTCAAACCATCACCAGCAGTAATGGTTACGGCATCCTCTGCTAATTTTGCTATTGGTATCTCATCATTGTCTATTTCGGCAACCACGACAGCTGCAAATCCATCAGATATGGAAGATGCGTTAAGTTGACCACCAATTTCAAGATTCCCTGCTATAGCTGCTGAACTTGCTGTAATCCCACCACTTGCAGTAACACTACCAGTTATCTGTAAATCACTTGTGGTATTGAAATGAGAACCAGTTTGTACAAATATACCAGCGGCAACTCCACTTAAATTTGAACCATCACCTACAAATGAACCAGTAAATGAGCCAGTAATATGAGAACCACCAATTGTGGAGGCATTTGTTAAATATTGAAAAGAACCAGAACCCCACCTTTTTGATGTAGTTCCTATACCACCTTCAAGGTTGGCTCTTGGTACTATATTCTTTGTTGCCATTTAGATTCTCCTAATCTTAAATAAATATTTATTTTTTAAGTTCTCGGTATAATATCGTCATTATCATCATATTCATAAAAAACACTAATCCCTTCACTTGTATCAGATGGTTGTATATCACCATTTCCATCCTCATCGAATACATTTGTTAAATCTGCTCCTACTATTGTGGCGGTAACATCATCTCCATTTGTTGCAGCGGTAACACCACTTCCTACAAAATTAATACTTGATACTGCAGTTGTCAAGTTACTACCCTCATCCTTTATTGTTATGGGAGAGGTGACCCCACTCAATCCACTACCATCTCCTATAAAGGAACCACTAAAAAGTGAACCACTTATGACGGTTGTACCTGTCATGTCGACAATAGAAGACGATACTGTAAGTGAACCTGTTATCTCTAAATCATTAGTGGTGTTGAATGATGAACCTGTTACCACGAATATTCCTGCAGTTTCGGCACCTGCTGAAGCACTTGGGAAGAAAAAAGGACTCCAACTTACAGATGCTCCACTTTTGGTTGCCCGTATTAGTCTATCTTCTGACTGAATGTATATAATCTGTCCGTCTTCAACCCTCTGTACGGTTATACTACCCGTATCTGAACCACTAGCTACAGTTCTAAAGGCACCAGCAACTAATTTCACATCAGTCAATTTGATGTTTCCTAAGACTCCTAAATTTTCACCAAAACTTAATGCCATTTATCTCTCCTATACCTCACTCGATGGTGCTGACCCACTCGAACTTAATAAATGATAGAATTGTGTTGGGTTTGTACTCGCGTCAAGAGCGAATATCATTCCCCAACTATCGTTACCAAATACCTTGACTCCAGCATCGGTTCCGAAGTAATGTAAACCAGCAGTTACGGCTTGGTCACTTGATGCATTATCATTAAATACTGTAAATTCTTTTACCGTACTACCACCTAATCCAGCTCTTAAACTTGCAGGTTTTTGAAATACTTGAGATGATGATGGATACAATAGTATAAATTGATGTCCATTATCACTATTACCACTTAAATTAATATTACCAAATTGTCTTACAGTAGAATGACCACTTCCTGAACTTGCTAAATGATTCACACTTTGTGATGCTACCAATATCATTTGTTTACCATCTGCCTGTGTGATTGTAGTATCACCAATTTTTCCAATTTTCAAATGACCCATAAATGAACCACTTGTGATTCCAGCATCATCTCCACCACTATCACCGAGTTGGGTTATCGCAGTCGATTCACTACCATCCAATACCAATACATTTGTATTTTTATAAAAATAAATCATAGGTGTTACGGTTATACTCAACGAACTTGTTGCGGCGTTAAATCCGTGTTCGTCATTTATATGTGCACTAAAGGAATAACTACTTGCTGATAAGTCTGTATTTGTTCTTATCAAAACAGAATTACCAACACGATGTGAACTGAATAAATCACCATGTGTACCAGTTAATGAAAAAGTATCAAACTGCATATCATCACTTTCAGTATCACTAAAACTAGCACTTGTTACAAATGAACCACTAATTGCATTTTCAGCTGCCAAAGTAACACTACTTGGTGTAAATGATATACTTGGTGCGTTATTCGTCACGACATTAATTGTAATACTTCCACTACCGATATTGTCATATTGGTCTCTGTATGTAATTGTGGAACCTAATGTATCACCACTCTTACTAACACTTCCACTTAGGTTAAATCCTAATGATAAAGCTCCAGTTGAACTAACATTAATATCTGAATTTGAGGATGTGAATGAGGCTACTGCTGCAGAATTTAGTTGTGGTGAATATGTCACACCAACATCTGCTTGAGTACCAGTTAAACCATTTGCATTTGTTCTAATTAATGCACCATTTGTAGCACTTTCTATTATTCTAAATGTTCCGTTTGTGGTTAATGTACCAATCGGTGCCATTGCTATTGTTATATCGTGTTTTGTAGTTCCTGTTCTGAACCCATGTTCGTCTTTGATTGAGGCTGTCATTTCATAGTCTGTTGAACCACTCAAGTTTGTGGTCGCCCTAACTAAATAGGTATCACCATCTTTTAAAGTATTTAATTGACCACTTGGGTCTGTGAATGTAAATGTATCATGGTTTAATGTATCACTTTCCGTATCACTAAATGATATAGTGGTTAATGTATTACTTGGTCTTGCTCCATTTGTATTTAAATTAGCACTTGTATTACTGAATGAAGGTGTTGGTGCGTTATTAATACTCATACTAACATTTATATTTGTAGTATTGGTTGTTCCAAAAGCATTTGTTACGGTCACACTACCCGATAGTACATTTCCAACATTGGAATTGTAGCTTGAACTACTTACATCGAATGCTACGGACAAATTACCTGTTGAACTAATACCTAAAGAACCACTATCTTTTGTTTTGGATGGAAGTGAACCACTTGGAGTTATATTAAATAATACGGTTTGATTTGAACCTATATCTGCTACAGTTCCTGTTCTACCATTTGAATTGACACGAATACTTGAACCACTCTGTGCACTTTCAATTATATGAAAACTATTACCACTCACATTAGTTGTTATACTTGGTGTTACATCATCAGTTATATTTACCGTAAGTACACCACTTGAACTTGCGTCATTAAAATTATCTTTATATGTTGCTTGATATTGGTAACTATCAAAAGAATCCGAATTTAAAAATTGACCTGCCTTTAATTGTAATACTCCAGCACTTGTAATTTGAAATGGACTATTACTTGGGTCATTTTGACCTGTATTTGAACCACCACTACCACTTGCTAATGTAAGTGCTGTAAAAGTTACCGTATCACCCTCATTATCATTTGTGGTTACGGTTCCGACCGTTGTTACGGAATTAGTATTTGAACCCAAACCAATATCAGGAAAACTACCACTTCTTTCATTCATTGAAAAAACTTGACTTGCCATTGTTGGTGCTTGGTTATTAGTCACATTAACTAATATTGGTAGAGTTGTAATAAATGCACTTGAACTTTGTGTACTACCGAAATGTTGGTCTGATGCACTTATGGCTAAATTATATGAACTTATTGATTCAAAATCAAAACTACCTGTGTTGGTTTTTAATAATAATTGTTTTCCACCTGATATGTCGGTAAAACTTGAACTAAAGTGATTGTTTGCACTTTGACTCATCGGTGACAATGTGATTGAATCCGATTCATCATCTGTCACAAACATTGTCAATACGGTTGTTCCAGCACTTGTATTTTCATTTACACTACCAGTATTAGCAGTAATTACTGTACCACCAACACTTGAAGTTCTAAATTTTGGTGCTGTATTTGGTATTACTCGTATAAAAATTGTTGCCTGAGAAGTTGTGATATTATCACTTACTTGAACTAAAAATGGATGAGCTTGTGCAGAATCACTTGGTCTTTCCGTAGTATTCATACTAGCAGTTGACATTGTATTTAAAGATATTACCCCACTACCACTATGAATCTTAAAAAAGTTATCACTATATCCACTCTGTGCGGCAAAAGATATTTCACTTGCAAGTGCTTCCGAATCTGTTGCTGTTATCGTACCAACGGATGAACCACTAACTTCGAACTCATTGAGGTCGAACTCACTACCTGAAATACTTGGTGGAGTATTTGGATAAAATACGGCATTTAGAAAATCAACTACACTTCCACTTGTACCAGGATTGAAATTATTATCGAATAAATCTCCTAAGTCGGTATTTAAAACCCTTCGGTTCCCATCATATGATACTTGCTCACTACCACTTACGATACCAACCCTTAAATTTTGTATAGACTCAGAAGTAACTGATGTAATACCAGTTATTTCACTACCATCACCAATTAGTTTTCCAAATGAACCCGTAGAATATTGTGACCCACTTATTGTACCATTACCAAGTAAAATTGAACCTGTAAATTGGTGTGTATCATCAGTTGAGTCACCGAATATTGTTGAACCACTCCGTTGTAATGTGGTTAATTGTGTTACTGATGAAGATACTATATATTGTTGTGCTGTTATATTTCCTGCAACTATCAGTTCACCAAACGAACCAGTTGAAATCGCTGAACCACTTATGTTTCCACTAGCGGTTACATGACCTGTTACATTAATACCACCTACTTCTGTTGTTAGTTTTTCACTACCTGCATAATATAGTTCAACTTTGAATGTTTCAGAGTTAGTTTTTAGAAGAACATCATTATTTTCATCCATGGCCTTGAAATTAATTTTATTCGAACCTGGATTAATTGTAGCAGTAAAAGGTGCACTATCATCATCATGTATTCCTATGAAAGTCATTCCACCAGCATCAAATCTTATCCTATTATCAGTAAATCTGATTGATGTATTTACATCACCTTTATGTTTGATGTATTCTGTAACAAGTAAATCCCCATCTACTGTTGCATCACTACTTACATTTAAGGAACCAGTAATCTGTGTACTACCCGAAACTTTTATATTACCATCTGCACCATCTTCGAGTCTTAATTTTTCATGAGGATTACCACCATCAAATGTTTGAAAAGATAAATCATTGGTATCGGCAACATATTCGATTGATGAACCAACCGTTCCACCTGAACCTTGAAAATCAATAGCACTTTTTTGATTATTGTTGGTTCTCTGTAAGGTGATTACTGGTGTATCAGATTTTATGTGTAATTCTGTATCAGGTGATGATGGTGCTGTATCTCCCATTCCGACTCTATTATTACCATCATTTACTACAATAGTACTACCGATATCCAATCTGTTAGTAGCTGCTCCTACAACAATATCTTTAGTTGTTATTGTATTTGCTGCATAAATATCAGAACCACTTATGACTCCACTTGCACTTATCTGTCCTACAACTGATAAAGAACCCGTGACTCCTGAACTACCTGAGACTTGTAAGGAACCCGATAGGATATTGTCTAATTGTTTTAAACCTATCTTAGCCATTTACTCTCTCTATCATCTTTTCGTTCTTCCCACCAATTAGTAATTGACTTTGAAATCTTTTTCTTATGTTGAATAGTCTTAGGTTGTTTCATTTTTTCAATAGTTTCCAATGTAACTTTTCTATCGGTTTGTGCACACGACTTACAAACAGAATTATTACCAACCGCCCTATCGAAACTATCCTTTCTTGTGTAGGTTAACATCTTTCCACAGTCAGGACAAGGCCTATTTTTTCGGTTGTTCCAATGGCGTTTTCTCATAGTAATAAATATTTGTAGATGGTAAAACCAATGTGGAAGTAGGGATTTATTTTAAGTTTATGAAAAGTAATTCACCAAGTTTTTCACCAAACTCGGTATCACTTGGATAGTGTGCTCTTGCCATTAATCTTGAATTACTTATCATTTTTCCAATCTCCATAAACTTTTTTTTGTGATGTGGATATTTTTTCCCAAATACTTTTGCAAGAAAAATACCTTGTGTGGAATGACCACTTGGGTATGATGGTGTTTTTGCACTATCTAAATTATGTATTTTGAAATCAGGTATGTTATAAAATTCACCTAATTGAAATGGTCTTGGTCTGTTGTATTTATACTTTAGTTTATATATTATTTTACCACTATCCTTGATTAACTCGTTAATATATTCTTTTGGATATTCTAATTTACTTTCATCACAATACTTTTTAAATACTTTTTTTATATCATCACCTTTCATAACAACACTATTTGATATTTTACCATTATTGTAGTCCAACAACCAATGTAATTCTCTTAAGGTTTCTTTACTACTATTATCTGGTGGTGGATTGTGAGGAACTGTAGGCTCACTAATATGAACAAGTTCTCTTTTCATTTTTTTACTATGTTTTTCTTTAATAGTATCAGTAAATACCATCTCATCTAATTTTAATAATTCTTTTAATTTAATCATACTTGACCACCCTTGCATCCATCTTAATATTTGGATATTTTTGTTTTAATTTTTTTACAGCATTTACATTTTTTGGTGAATCATCTAAAAATAATATATCATTGTATCCTTTTTCTATCTGACTCTTTACCCAGTTTGATTTTTTTTGTGGGTTGGCATCTCCTAATGCAACAACATAAACATCATCAAATCCGACATCCTTTAAGAATTGTCTTACAGGTTTATAAGCTGCTCGTGCCGTTAATATTGTCAATCTTCTACTACCACTTGCTTTATAAATGTTTTTAAATACTCTAAACATAGCCTTTATTTTTTTTGGTTCAATCACTTTATCAAACTCAGAAAAGTCAAACTCATCGCCAGGTTTTTTCTTGTAAATGGCAAACTCACCTGGTGTCATTTCTTTTCTTTTTCCTTTTCGGATAAGAAATACCTTAGAGTTAGACTTTACTAATGTATCGTCAAAATCAAACACCCTAAGTTTTTTTTCCGTTAGTAAATCCACTAACTTAAGCATTAAACTTTCCTTGTGCTATTATCTCATCATCACTTTCTAAAAAGTATCCAATACTATCGGTATCGACTTTGAGTAAAAATGTTGAACCATTTGATTGTTCAATTGTTAATGCATCATGTTCCATATATTGACCATTTAGAAAAAATACAAAATCATCTTCATTGGTTGCTGACAGTCCACTTGGAGCTGATGCGGTTACTGCTGAAAAACTAGCAGTCGAGTTATTAAGTATACTTGAAGCCTTTTTAACAAAAGTCTTTCTGATGTAGGTATCAAATGTTGATACACTTGACCCTATAGCAGAACCATTTACTTCCAATGAACCATTTACACTAACCGAACCAGTAAATTGATGAGTATCGGATACCGAATCACCAAATATGGTTGAACCACTACTGAATGATTGAGTCATATGAGTTACTGAAGAACTCACTATATAATTTTTTGCTATTACATTACCAACTGCTATAATGTCACCCTCAGATGTAATGTTACCAGTTGTGGTTATGTTTGCAAAAGTAGGACTAAAACTTTCATCAAGACTGAAAGTTTGTATCAATTCATTTGCCCCATCAAACCCTATACCAGTATTTGTTATGGTAATTCCATCACCTTCATTTACAATATGTTTGTTGGCAAGATTACTTGCTCCACTACCTTGTCGTTGAGTAGTCAATGTGACATTTGTCCCATCATCGGGTGTCTGAACAATACTTGCCACACTTAAATCAGTTTCTGCTCCAATAATTAACTTTTTAGGAGTTAGGTATTTTTGCATCGTATGAGGACCTTGAAGTTCATTAAATGCATCAGGTATCAAGTATCCTTTTAAACTAACACTAAATTCTGTTTTTACGATTCTGTCTCTGTCGGCTAATTCAGTACTATCGGTATAACTTTCAATATTGGTTTTAAACCTCATCTTACCTGGTTCACCCCAATAACTTCCAGCAGACCAATTGATTCTCTCAACCAACCTATTCATTTGTTCTATGTAATGTGTGAATATTATAAAATCATAATTCAAGACCATGTAATCAGGTACAGCTACATTGTAGTATTCCCTTTGAGGAATTATTCCTTGTTGAACTGAGAAATTATCGTATCTGTTGTTATCAGTAAATTTTCTTTCAAATGTGTAAAATAATTTTGGGTCTAATGGGTCAATTTTATCAACTGCTATCGTATCATCTTTTTCCATACCAGTTCTTCTGAATGCTATAACAGGTAAGATAAGTTGTCGTTTGGAATCTCTCATAAATCCTGTTTTTTGTATTGAATGCCACCTTTCTGGTGATGCATACATAGTAGGAACCTTTACGGTTTCACCATTTTCAAAAACTGTAGGTTTTATAACATTTTCAAAATAGTACATTATAGCACTATCCATGTCCATTAATGTTACTGATATGTCTTTTGGTTGACCTTCCGTAACTTTATATTGTCTTGCTCTATTTAGTTTACCACGAGTACTTCTTGGTTCAGGTTTCTTTCGTGATGTTATAATTTCAGCCACTAAATACTCCTAATTCTTGTTTGATTTGTAAATGATTGACGAGATAAATGTGCATTTAATGTAACACTCCAATTATTCTCTTGCATTCCACCAATCAATTGATTTTCTAACACCCCATTGACTTCAAAAAATCCATAGTTCCATTCTACAATATCACCAATCTCTGGTGTCAAACTTAAGTCTAAAAGTGTCTGTCTTAGTATATGAAATTGAGAATCTTGTTGTGCATCAGGTCCAAATTCATCGGTATTGTAATCAAAATCACTTGCTTCAACAATACAGGCCAATTGTACTCCTTGTTTGAAGTTTTTACCACCTACGGCCTCTCCATACATATTTGTTGAGGTATCATAGGCAGAAATCTTATAAATAACAATTTTTTGATTGATTATTCCTTCGTTTTCAGTGCGAAGGTCACCAACCAACTCCTTGTTGATTCTCTCTAAGAAATTTCTATCTCTTTGGGGTAAAAAACGACCAGCCATTTATTTATCCTACGAATATTGGTAAGGGGACTTTTTGTAATTTTTCTTGAAGTCGTGTAGATTCTTCACTATCGGCTTCCATCATGTTTTTACGACTTGCGGCTTCTAAATCTTCCCTTAATTGTGAAATTAATTGTTCTTTCTCGGCACTTGCCTCACTTCTCAATGTATCTCCGTCTAAATTGACCTCAGCATTTGGTATTGGAACTGAACCATACTTACTTCTTATGATTCCTAATAATTCTTTTGATAAAGCAAGTCCATATTTCCTAATCCATTGTTTACCAACATCATTTATATTATTATATTCCATATTTTGATAAGGAACATTCGAACTATCCGATACGGTTCCTATTCCCATACCACTTGAATCTTGAAACGGAGTGTCTTTGTCCTCTTTTAAATAATATTGAAACCATAATTTGTAACTATCTGTTGGATTTGGGAAGATTCTTACTTCATTGTTTACTAATTCAAAGGTGTGACCTGATTTTCTAACTTGGTCATTAAATTCTATTGCCTGAATTCTCAATAGGTCTGCGTAAATTGGCATCATCATGAATTGAACAGCTGGAGTCATGTTTCCCCAACCAAATGAGTCTAACATATTGTAACTTCCTGCTCCAGTACCTGCATATGGGTCGAAATATCTTACAACTGCTGGTGAAGCCTCGTAATATACTCTACGAACTTCCATTCTCTTACCACTTTCACTCACCTCAGACCATAAATTTTGTAAATCATAAACTTGTTTACCACTAACCACATCTACAGAACCACTTTTCATCTGAACACTACCACCAACACCTGCTTCCGTACCATATTGTTCAGATAATTGAATAGTACGACCAAAGTTAGATGTAACCCTTTTATGTGTTACATCATTAGATGAACCAGTTGGTTGACCTTGTAGATGGATTAAATTTTCCCTAATATTAAATGAATTTACTTGAGATGAATACTCACTAATCGATTCCTCTAAACATGCATAAAATTGTGAATCCTGCATTTCAATTGCCATGATTGGATAACCCAATCTTTTAGCACACCAACTTGCAAATTTAGGTGCATCCGATTGAAATGTTGTATCATTGTCATAAAGATTGAATGGTGTATTTCCACTTACTGCTGAACCACTTCCTGGCCATATAGCTTCCATAAAATTCTCCTAATTGGATATATTACTTCTAATATAAATATCAAAGATACAAGAAATCTCTAATGGGCACAAAAAAGGGGGAGAAAAAATCTCCCCCTCTAATGTAAGATCAGTTAAATTAAGTTCGTAAACTCAATTAAACCATGTTGATGTCTGCGACAACAACTTTTCCGTAGAATTCAGGTCTTACCATCTTCTTCGCGTATCTTGTCATTACACCCTTACGAGGAGTGAAATTAACAGGATCGTAAACAAGAGGAGTCATGATTAACGGAACATACGGTGCGTATACTGCTCCAGTTTCGAGGAAGTTACTTCCACGGAAACCAAGTAGGATATCATTTTCTAACATATAAGGGTTCTTATAAACCGTATATCTGTTATTCAATGCTCCAACTTTCTGTACACCCATTGCGTATGATGTGTTGGTTGCGTTACCATCAGTATCAGCAGCGTATCCAGGTATGGATTCAATTACAGTTGCAGTTTCAGGTGAAACAACAATGAAATTAGCACCACCTCTTAGAGTCTTCTGATGTATCGCGTTACTTACAGCTTGTAGTTTGTTTCCAAGTGTTTGGAACCAAGTTCCTTTTGTGTAAGCATTTGAATTACCAGAAACTTCAGAGAATAAGGAAGTTACTGAATCATACTCGTATCCAACCTTTGCTGACCAGTACTCAGTCTTAGCGTTAGCTTCAGATTTCAATAGGTCAAGGATTTCCAAATCAATTTCCATTGAGATGTACTCACTTAACATAGAAGTCAATTCAGCTTCTGCGTCAACAGAGTGGTAAGCGTTAAGGTCTTGAGCTAACTCAGGAGTCCATACTGCTTTAAGTTTACGAGTTTTCGCAACAATAGAAATCTGTCTAAGTGCGATATCGATTTCAGGAATATCCACATCATCAGCACTATTTGGTGCAGGTGTTGTAAATGTACTTTGTTCGAAATCACCTCTGACAGCTTCAGTAGGTTGCTTGTGATATTTCACACCAATTCCAGCTGCGTCCATACGACCATCTGTGGCTTTCACATAGAAATACACATTGTCTGCGTCGAAATAAGAGTAAGCAGGATAGTGAGCTGAGATATCAGAACCACTAACTTCGAAAGCTCTAATTCCGTTCAAATCTGCATTAGGTGCAGCTGCTATGAAATTAGACCTTGTGACAGTCAGTTTGATTATCTGGTCTGCTGCTGTAGTAGCAATAGATGCAGATAGGTCTGGTTCGAATTCTACTTCTTTCCAAGAAGCAGATGCTTCTGTGATGTTTGAGTTTACAATAGTGCTAGATACATTATCATTGATAGAGTATCCGAATTTACCAGCACCATATAAACCACCGCTAGCATCACTTGAAGCTGAGGTGTTACCATGTATATGTTCACCTTTATTATGGTTCGCTGTTTGTGCAGTTCCATACTTGAAGTCAAGATAGAAAATTAGACCACTTGGTAGGTTCATAGGTTGAACACTAACAAAGTCTTGAGCTGCTAACTCACCAAAGATTCTACGAACCAATGGTAATGCAACACCACTCCATTCTTCTGAACCACTACCACCAGTTTTTGATGATTCATCAATTAACTGACGGGCTTGGTTTTCAAGAAGTACGGCCATACCGTGTTGCTTGTTATTATCCTCAATACCTTCAAGAAGTCCAGTGGGTTCCCACTTTTCTACTAACTTTTGAGTTTCTGCCAAACGAGAACGAACAGGATCGTAAGAATCCATGAGTTTTTCAATTTTTCCAAATGAACTCATTTTAGTTCTCCAATTTAAGTTGTTTAAGATTGATTAAAGAATCTTGGCAAGTTTCTGAAAGCGTTCTTTTAAATCAAATCCTTCAGAAATTACTTCTTCAGTTTTTGGTTTAGTTGAAGCTACAGGTTTTGAACTTGAACCCTTTGATTCTTTAATTGGTTTACTTGGCTTACTTGCCACTTTGTTACCAAAAGATTCGGCCAAAGTTGAAAATACCAACTTGACTTCTCTTAGGTTTGTTGCTCTGTCGAAAGTCTCCACAACTTTTAACTTCTGTTCATTATTTAAACCGAAATTACGGAATAGTTTGTTAGTAAACAAAAGTTTAGCGTTGAGAAGATTAACTTCATTCAACTTTCCACGCAGGTATTTCACTACATTTCTGTGCTCTTCTAAGTCGGACTTAAGAGTATTGATAGCTTCAGAAGCGTCTTCTTTTTCTTCTTCTTCATCAGCATCTTCTTCTTCTGTAAGTGCTTTCAATACTTCTTCAAGGTCAATGTCTTCAGAAACTTCAACATCTTCTTTCAAATCGTCTACTATTTCTGAATTTTCATCTTCCTTACCGGCAGGTTTATCAGAACCTTCACCTTCAGGACCTTGTCCAATCTTAGTTGAATCACCAGCTTCAGGTTTTAACTTGTTGTCAGCTGCACCGATTTCAGATGAGACATCGTTTTCACTTATTTCATCTTCATCTTCTTTGTCGTCGCCTTCTGCGATTTCATCTTCATCTTCTTCTTCGGTTACAGTTTCACCTTCCAACTCAGCTAACACAGCTTCTAAGTCAAGGTCTTCAGAATATCCTTCGTCCTCGTCTTCTTCTCCGTGTTCACCTTCATGCATTCCTTCATCTTCGTCTTCTTCCTCTTCAGATACTACTGGAGCGTACTTAACACCATCGATTTCGATTACTTTGGATTCATCGTATCCTTCGTCTTCGTCTTCGACTTCATGGTGCATTTCGTCTTCATCTTCGATTTCGTCAGCGATATCAGCTACTTCTTCACCTTCTTCAGGTTCTACAGCAACTTCAGGTGCCTCAGGTGCTTCTGCTTCAGGTGCATCTTCATGCTCACCTTCGTCTGCATCTTCGACTTCGTCAGCTACTTCATCAGCAACTTCATCTTCATCTTCAATTTCAGATTGTATCTTCTGAGATAACATAGATTGAATGCGTGGAGTGAATGCTTCTTCGAGAGCTAATTTAGCGTTAGCAAGTGCCGTTTCACGGACAGCTTTAGCATCAGCTATAGCGTCTTTTAAAAGGTCATCCATTATTGATCTCCTTTGAGATTGTTGAGCATAAACTCAACGGATTTAGTATAGTTATTGGGAACTATAATGTGATTACATTATCATCGGTATGTCATATAGAATTAATGACATATTCTTGTGTATATAAGTATATACAAGTTGAAAAATCGGTTATTTTTGTTTAGAAAATTTATATTTTTCCTTTAGTGATTGTGTAGGTGGTTCTCCACACCAATCAGGATTTCTTTCCCTTTGTCTTATCCAATTTCTAACTTTGGCTAGTTTTCTTTTTTCTCTATTTTTAACCGATGGTTTTGTGTAGAATTCTCTTTCTCTTAATTCTAACATCAAACCACTATCTTTTACTTTACGCTTTAATATTCGTAGTGCGTGTTCTACATTGTTCTTACGAACTTTTACTTCTAACATAAAAACCTCTTTGTCTTTTATCTACCTTGTTGTTTTAGAAACCTCGTTTTTTTCTTAACATATCTAATCTTTTTTGAATTGCGTGTCTCTGCTTGAGTAATGTATCCCTCATCTTTCCTGATGCCTTTTCTGCTTTATCTGATATTGCTTTTGATTTTTTATTTAGAGCGAATATCTGTTTGTCTAATGGAGAAGATTTAGTACTTCTATCAGGTAAAGGGTCACTTATAGGTGCATCTGATTTTTTCTTATACTTCTTACCAGCAAAACTATAATTTGCTTCAGTAACTCCTTCTTTGCCTGTGAGTTGTCTAATTTGCTGTTTAATCTTGTCCCTCTTCCTTCTTAAACCTGTTGCTGCATATGCATTTCCACCTGCTCCTGGTTCATTTTCTATTTGTGCTATCTTCAATCTTAATGGTTCTAATTGCTTTCTTAACATTTGGGCTTTCTTATTTTCTGCTTCACCCTCATTTTTAGCGGAATAGTTATTATCTACATAATTAAAAAATTCTTTTTTCTTATCATCGTCCAACTCATCAGGTGAAGATATACCAAATTTTTTCATGGCTGCTTGAAAGAATTCTTCATACTCACCTTCACGAACCATACCATTAAATTCTTCTCTTACTTCATCACTTTGAACTTCTCCACCATTTATTTCGTAATAACGACCAAGAATGTGTCCCATGTCCTCATATAAAGTAGACATTCTTTCTTGGAGAGATTGTGCTTCAGAAGCTACTTTTTTAAATTGTGAAGAGAGACCAGTTAATTCTTTCATATTACGATTTACGGTAATCTTATCGAACCAATCTTCAGTTTCTTGTAATGTGTGTTGTTTTGCTGTTTCAGCAAGTTTTGAAAGTTTAGAAGCTAATTCTTTTAAATTACCCTCACGATAAATTTCATTACCATAGGAATTATATTGTCCAATTTCTTGTACAAATTCCTTTACATTGATTTTAGGTTTTGAATCACCATACATATCCTCAACAATGTTAGTCAACTTAGTAGACTTTTGAGTTCTAAAACCCATATCTAAGTTGCTGAATGCTGGTCTTGAAACCACACCACCCATAGTTGTGATATCTTCACTTAATAAATCTTTTAATTTTTTTGACATTTTGTCTCTCCTAATTAGATATAAATATCTACTTTCTTAATTTTCCTTTCGGCATATATCTTCTGAATCCCTTACGAACTTTTCTCCATAACATTTTTATAAAAGGTCTTTCTCCCTCATGAGTTCTGTTCCAATTACCAGTTTCAATACCTCTTATGATGTCTAATGCATCATACTTACCACTCTTTACACCATCCATCATAATCTTTATTACTTGCTGTGATGCTTTACCTAAATGTTGTGACATCTTTTTGACATCAGCATCCATGTGTAATTTAGCTTCTGGATTACTATACTTAGGTGGAACATAATCCATATCCTCACCAAATCTTTTTACTCTTTTACCCCTAACATCTTTTAATCCACCTAATATTTCATCATCATCATCTTCATCGTCCCAATCAAGAGCATCTTTTGTAGATTTTTTAAAAGCTAGTGGTGTTTGATATCCTGGTACATAGGCTGTTGTTGAGGCTTCATCTTGAAACTTATCATCTAATCCATCTTTACCATCTAAGTAATTATATACAGATTGTAAATAATCCATAGACTTAGTTAACTTTGATTGTACCCAAGCTGGAAATTCAACCTCACCATCACCATCCTTATCAACATTTTGAATGATTTTATAAATCATCATAGCGTATTTTTGACTTCTCTCAAGTTGAGATTTAGCCATGGAGCCTTCGTGGTCTTTTTTCTCGTTTAGTAAATCTTTAAGTTTTAACATATATTATTTTAACTTTGTCCAATCTTGTGGATTAGAGTATCGTGATTTATAATACCATTGTTTTTCTTTGAGGTTATAAATGTAAGCGTATTCCTCACCACTATCAAATTTTACCTTGTCTCTATTACCCCAATTACTCGTCATGTTTCCCTTTTCACCTCTGTCTCTACCATAAAATACAGTTACATCTTTATCAGGTTTTTGAAATGAATGGTCTTTACTACCTTTTATTTTCTTACCGATTGTGGAAATTCCTGCTCTACCGAGTTTCAATAATTCTTTTGCTTTCATAGGATTGTTATAAAACTTTTTTAAATGTTTACCTGCCCATTCAGGATAACCATCGTAATGTCCGTAAGTGGATGTAATCTTACCATTAGGTTGTTCGATACCTACCAACCATCGAGTTCCTTCCGTAATGGTTTTCTTTTGATGAGCTTTCATTGTATCTTCAAGTGTAGGTAATGGTTCACCAAACTTTCTGTTCCAAACGGATTCTGTCATTAATTTTTTTAATTTAATCATTATCTTTTCCTAAATGTGGTTAGTAAACCAGTATATTGTTCAATCATATCATGTAATTGGTCTACATAAATTCCTTTTAACTTCTTGATTACTTTGAATTGATACTTGAATATTTTTCCAAATGTCAAGTTGTATAAATCTTTTCCTCTATCGATATCAATAATTATATGAGAAACTTTTTTTGGATTTCTTCCAATGTGTAGAATCAATCCGTCTTTACCTACACCTTTTGATTTTACACCCATCAACATTTCAAATTTTCTTCCACCCAATTGTCTCATTATTTCTTGAGCTTGAGATTTGGAAACGGATTCCACCAAATTTACGGATTCATCTAAATCACCTTTCTTAAAATCTTTTAGGTTCTTTACCACTTGTGAACTACCAACTTTACCTATATGAAAACCACCAGCTCTAATTCCTAACTCAATTTCTCCCACTCTACTAATGTATACTGGTATAACGGCAGAACCTCTTTTTACTTTACCTTGACCAGGCATATCTACTTTGTTGTCGGATTTAACCGTATAGAATCCACCCCAAGCACCATTATGAAAACTTTGTTTCATACGGTTAAATTTTATTACTTTTATTTTGGATTGTTTAAAAACTTTATCCATATACTTTTTAAATTCACTTTTAGGGTCAAAATACATTTCTTCATTTATGGATTCATTAGCTTGTTGAAGTGCATCTCTAACTTTGGAATGTAATGACATTCCTTTAAACATTCTCTCAATCTTCTTAACTGCTCCAGTCATATTACCACCCATTGATTGGGCTATCTTAACTGCCTTATCAACTTTTGATTTTGGAAACAGAGAATCAAGGAAATCTCCTTTCTTCTCATTTATAGATTCCTTAATTTTTTGTAGTATTTTTGGGTCTTCATCACCAAACATACTAATCAATGTATCTTGTATTTCACCTCGTGAGTATCTCATCTGTTTTAATTGTTGTTTAGAACTTGAGATAGCATTAAAAATAGGATTGTATCCCTTTTGTTTTAAAAGTTTTTTGACTTGTGGTCTCATCTTTGTGAGTTCATTTACAGATTCCATCTTTGCTAGATGACCCATTATTGTTGCCATTCTTGCTGGGGTTATACCTTTGTAGGTTTTTTTTATGTAATCATAGTATTTAAGTTTTTCTGTAGCATCTTCTTCAGTATCACCTTTACTAATCATATACTGTTTAACTTTATCCTTATTTTCCTCTAAGGATTCTTTCTTTAACCTACTCTTTTCAGCTCTACCTCTATTTTTAGATTGTGCTTCGAATCCCACTATCTTTCCCCCTTTGTGTGAGGCATCTTTACCATCACCATTTCCATAAGTCCCTTTCTTACGATTGTACTTATTTAATTCTGCTCTATATTTTTTAGCCTTTGGAGAAGATTGAAACTTCTTATATTCGTCTTTGTAATCTCTTTTGGCCTTTTCACTTAACTGAGATTGATTCTCAATATCACTATCATCATTTTCTGATAGTTCTTCCTTAACCATATTTACTATCCACTCTTTCATTCTTTTATTATAATCATCCATAGGTTCTTCCTCATGTTTCACCCAAACTGGGTGTTCTTCACCACTATATGGTCATGTGTGGTGAGTACTCATTATAATCCAATCATATCAGCTGCAACTACAAAGTTGGCTGTATCACCTTTTGATTTATCCAAAGGTATAATTCTTACTCTTTTAAATGTTTTCTTTAACATCATAGCTAATTTTTTTGCTTCCATCTTATCATCAAGGAAGTAACTTAGACTTCCACTACCAGTTGCCATATCTACTACAGATTTTATACCTAATGATTTAGCTAACTTGGTCATGATACCTGACATCTTATCGGATATAGCTTCTGCCTTAACACAATTTCTATATCTCTTACCAAACATAATTTTGGTTTTTCTTTTAGGATGAGTCTTGTACCCTTTTTGACAAGCCTCACACATACAACCTTTTTTTTCTTCTCTATAGGCTATTTTACCACTTTTAGCTTCTATACCAAACTTATGATTTGGAAATTTCTTTCTTATATCATCCATTTCTGCTGGTATTTCTTTTAAATTTTTTACGGATACTCGTTTTTTTATCTTATTATTCTTACTTACAATAATATCCCAAGGTCCTGCAGTTCCGTGTTTACGAATAGCTTTCATCATGTTAGAGGTTTTACTTTCCTTTACCCTTTTAGGTAAATCATCGTGGTCTGTTTTAGCGTATTTCTTAACGGACTTCTTACTCATTGACTTTGCTGCGTCCTTTACGGCCTTACTAACCTTACTGGCTGGTACTTCACCTTTCTTGTAGGCATGTACCAATCCCATAAACTTCTGTTGTTGTTGGGATTTAGCTGGCAACTTATAGTCCTTTTTTTACCAAACGAACATACTTCATTAACTCATTGGGTTCAATATCAAGATTAGATATTACTTGACCCATAATTGCTAATTTTTTCTTTCGGTTTAAATTACCTTTTTGTAAAGCGTCTATGAACTTTGCCATAAATCTTTTTATCTGTGATGGAATTGGTGCGTCAAAAGCGTCTTTTTCTTCTTCATTTAATTCTTCTTGAAGACGAAAAGTTCTCCACTTCTTCTCCATGTCCATTTGCTGTTTAGGATTCATTCCCATTTTTATTCTCCACTATGTTGGATTTCTGTTTCCAAAAATCTTTGTAATACACTTCTCTTATAAAGAGAACTTAAAATGTTTTTATGATTACCTTTTTTAGAGTCCTTGTAAACCTCATAGGTAATCCTTTCAATACTTTTCTGTAGTTGTTTTCTCGTCATCACACCATACCCTTGAATCTGTACTTTAGCATCTAATGGTGTTTCCACTCCTTTTTTTGGTGGAGTAAGTTTTGCCTCACGGACATTTCTTAATAATGACTTTAAACTAATCATTAACTTCTATCTTTACTACGATATTTCTTTAAAATTTTATCCCATACTTTATAAGAATTCTCTATGTCTTTTACTGCAGAATTGAGTTTCTTTCCTACTTTTTCCATATGTGAGTGAAATTCTTTTGTTACATTATCATAAAGACTTCTATTATTCCAATCATACATATCGGATTCTCTTGGGCCGTAATCATCAAATCTCTCTAACTGGTCAAATATTTTTCCCCAATCTCTATAATAATAGGACACATCATCTGATTTTTTAAACTGAGGTATTGAAGCCTCTTTAATCGATTCTTTAGAATCTTGGTGCTGTTTCATCACACTATCTAATGTGGGTAATGACTCACCAAATTCTCTTTTGAGATACTTACTTTCCTTTATTAAATCTTTTAATTTCATTAACCTTCTCTGATTATGTCGTTGATAATACTTTCGACTTTACAATATTCACCACAAGTTCTACCTGTCGGTATTTCATTTCCAACACTTTCTTTCATAGGGTATAAAAAGGCTCCATGTGTTGATGGATTTGATACGAAATCAAATGCTATCAATTCAAAGTCTTGTCCTACTTGTTGTCCATCACCTTCTTGCATCGGTTCAACCGAACCCATACCACGAGAACTAATACCAAGTTTGATTCCAGCCTTAAATAATTCTTTTAATATATTACCACTTGGTGTTCCCAAAACTTCAACGGTTCCAACCAAGTTATTACCTTCCCAATTCATTTCTGTAACATTATGGGATACATTCTGTAAATTTACTACAGAACTATCAGGATGGTCTAACTCACCTAAAGCCCTTTTTTGTACAACAAATTCTTTTGTGTACTTTTGACTTTCTCTTTCTAAAATTTCACGAGGATACACACGACCATTTTGGTTTTTTGCGTTAGCCCTTTGTAGTACACCATGAACTATTAATTTTCCACCATTTTGTGAAATGGATTCGTTTATCTGTTCAGGTGTTATTTCGAATGGTATATAATCTACTATTAAGTCTTTCATCAACTTTTCCTCATCATTATTTCATGCCTTAATTCTTGGAGTTTCTTAATCCAATTATCAAGACGATTAATTAAGTAATTCTTTGTTACATCTTTTTTATGTATCTCTGTATGCCACCTTTTCAACAAGGTGGAAATACCATACAAAGAGTCCATATAAGACTTTTTGTTTTCTTCAAACGACATGGGACTATCTTAGTTGACCGACCTTACCTGCTAACTTTACTAACCTCTCACTAATTTTTTTGAGTGCTTTATGTGTGTTTTTCCAATAATCCCTTGAATCAACATTTAATTCATTCTTTAATCTTAAATTCATATCGATTGTCTTTTCTAAATTTTTCAAACTATCACGAGATTCTCTCATTGCCATTCCAATTTTTTGTTTTGCTGTCAATGTGTCATCATTACGAAAATCATGATACTTACCTTCTTTTCTCAGTTTTGGGTCGTTGGCATGAAAATTGTCGGTGGATACGGTGGGATTTGTGTGTCCACCATCATATCCAGCTTTCTTTTTCTTTTTACCTTTTTTTCTTTTATCTGAGAATGCGAAGGGTGTTTTATAAGAATCGTTACCTACTGATGCGGTAGAAGTTGCCTCATCTAACTCCTGTTGAATGAGCCTTCTTATAAACTCTTCGAGTTTACTTTGAGCGGACATTGTCAAGCTCCTTAATGAGTTCATAATACCTCATTAGAGAAATAACTTGTTTGTCCTTGACGATACTACCTTTGGTAAGGTTATCCATTTGATTGATTGCCTCTTGGAGTTTTATTCTCGTTATATCATCATCAATTTTTGGTAGATGTGAATTTAAGGCATTTTGTATTGTTTTTACTTCATCATTGACAAACTCTCTTAGAGAATTGGTATTAGAGATATTATTTATATATTCTTTTAAGAGATTTTTTTGTGGAGTATTCAGAGTTTTATATTTTTTATTAAAATTATCAACCATTAATTGATATGATAATAATCTAAGGTCTTTATCTTGACCTTTAAATTCTTTTATGACTTCATTATCTGTCTTGATGCTTTTTGACATCTTTTTACCAGTAATGTGTTCTATAATAGTAAAATTACTATCCACTTCATCTAACGGATTTAATGATTCTATTGATTCTGATAAAAATAATTTGTAAATTGAAGCATGAACTTTATAATTTGGTATACGAGAACGGAAAAAATCTTCGGTCTTGTAAGTTTCACTTATAGACTTGATTAAATTATATTTTTCGTTTTTAAGTTTTTTACTGTTTACCTTAGAACGAGATTTTAAAACAGCCTCAATTAATCTCTGTGCTTTTGCAGTAGAGTTATAATTTGTCTTTACTAAAATTTGATAAAGTTGATTTTCTTTACCAATTTCAGTTTTTTCATTAAAATACCTTTTGAGCAAATCGATAGATTTACTTTTGGTGTCATCACTTATGATGTCTTGTGTAATTTGTCTTGATAACAGCTCGAAAAGAATACCTGTATTCTTAATTTTCGAGTGTTTAGCTCGTTTACTCATGTATATACTCCAATTCTCCGTATAATATCTCTTATATAAATATAAAAACTTCTAATAATTCGTTATTTAGAATCATCATTTAAAGAATTAACATCATCTGAATATTCTTTTTCAACATCCATCGTCTCTTCTAACAGTTTTCTATCATTTCTACTTAGTTTTTTTAAATCTTTTTTCATAGCATCATAGTGTGCAAGTGCTATACCATACTGCTTTCGTCTGTCATGACTACCTAATGGGTCTCTACCTCTAGCTCCACTATCTTTTCCGTACTTCCCACCTTCTTTTGGTCTTCCACCTATTTCTTTACCAGTCCTACCGATGTTTGGTTCTTCTCCATCCTCACCTTCAGGTGGAACATCTCCACCTACATCACCCATGTCATCCATTCCACCCATCATGGCTCCTTGTGTTCCCATGGCTTGACCACTTTGTACTGGGTCGTTACCCTCTTGTTCTATCTGGTCCCATCTAAACTTTCGTTTTTGGTCTGCTATTAATTCTAATCTCATTTGTTTCTTTTGTTCTTCAGTAAATTTGAATACATTATCATATACCCATTCAGTAGATGCCATTTTAGAATCAATCATAGATTGTCCAAGTTGTTGTTTAGAATTCCACAATTCAATTTTTTCTTCTTCATATATTTTAGATGGATTGGTTAAACCTAATTCAAAATTTACCAAATCCTCATCGGTATATCCTTGTGAGTATAAATGAACGATACCGATTTTTGTTAACTCAGAAATAAGAATTCTCTGTATTCTTTCAATCGTTCTAGCAAACCTTACATCTTCTGCTGCTAATGTTGCCTTACTACCAAGTGATTCTTCATATCCTAAGAAAGCCTTAGGAACTTTTAATGCTGCCATCAACTTGTTTCTCAAATATTCAATATCATCCGTAGCCTCATAGGTTAAACCTGGCAGTCCTTCTATCTGAGTACCACTATCTCCACCACGAACAGGTAGGAAAAAATCTTCTGTTAAGTTCTGTATATTATACCTTAAGTTGTAATCACCATCTTGGTCAATAACAGGAGCCTTTTTCATCTTGTTGATTATCTTTTGCATAAAGTTTTCAACTTCTGCTGGTGGTATGTTTCCAATATCAATCTTAAACACTCTCTTTTCAGGTGCTCTCATAATTCTATGGATTAACATAGCATCTTCCATAAGAGATAATTGTTTCCAAATCTTACGGGCTCCTTCAATCATACCCTTACCATAAGGTAAAAAGTTTGAATCACTTAGTAATCTAAAATGTGCTATTTCATAATTTTGAAATTCTTTTTCACTTCTTTGATTGGAGTGTCTATTATCTGCATCTTGTACATGAAAATTTACCATATAAGGTTCTGAAGGGTCTTGACCTTCAATTCTTGTAACATCATATGTGGAAAGTGGTACAACATTTGTTATACCATATTTATCCTTAATATCTAAGTAAAGATAAAAATCACCATACTTACATAAATTTCTTACCCATGGCCAAAGGTTAAACTCAACATTCAATATATCGTAATATAAATTATGTAAAATATCATAAATATTTTCATTATCGGATTGAATTGTTAAAACATCTCCGTACTCAGACCTCATAGTCGATTCGTCAGCGTAAATATCAAGAGCACTTGAGATAATAGCATCGTTATCCATTTCTTCATAGTCTCTAAACAATCCTATTTTTTGAGATTGAAATGTAATCTGTTGAGATTTACCATATCCACCAGTTGCTAAATTACTATATAATCTTGAATATCTATCTACGAGATTATCTTTAGACACCTGTTGTAATCTATTTGTATCAGCAATCTTTAATTTTCTTCCACCTGCATGTCTTACGATTACATTTGTGGAAAATAATCTTTTTAATCTTGCTCTTAATTTTGATTCGGCCATTTTATCCTCTTACTTTATTAACCAAGTTAGGTCTTCTTTTTTATCACCAACATCCATTGTCCAACCTTCTTTTTTATTTTCACTTGGTGTGTAGACTGCTTCGTAGTCTATCATTCTATTTAATACATCTTTTTGCAAAGCCATACCTTCGGCTCTAAGTCGAAGGGCTGTATCTCTTACCCATAGTCCGATAGCTAAACTCATGACAAGGTCATCATTGTATCCCTGCATTGCTTCGGCCCTATTATTGTTATATATAAATACAAACAACTCATCTATTAATCGTGAAGATTTAGCTATTACTGACTTTTCCCTAAAATATTCTTCTAATTTTGCTATTACTAATGGTCTTGTTTTAGATGTAGTACTAAAACCAGGTACCATTTGTCTATCTGAATTTCTATATCTATTTGTTACTTGCCTAGCAACATCTACATATTGTAAATCTTTACTTGTATAAAATAAATTATCGTATTGTCTATCTATTACTTGTTGAATTGCTGCCCAACCAATACTTGAATTCTCAATCACAAGTAGTGCGTTGTTGTATTCTTGAGCCACATTCATACATAAATTACCAAAATCTTTTGTAGATATTTTACCTTTATATTCTGCCACTTGTTCCATACTATCTACATCTATCACATGAAATGCAGAAAAATCTTGTCCATCACCTCTTGCTACATCAGCTGCTAAAACATAATCTTTAGTATAATTTGGAGATTTCCAAACCCACAAATTACTATCAAACCCTCTTTTTTCTAATGGTTCTTCTATATGTGTAGACTTATACTCTTCTAATATTCTTGGGTCAACCACACCTTGACCTGAGGTGATGAAGTCACAATCACACTCTTGTGCGGCCTCTGAAGGTCCTAAGAGTTTATCTTGTTCATCTCTCCACTCTTGTTTTCTATCAGGATGAACAGTCCAATGAAGTTTAATCATATTCCAATCATTACTTCCTTCTTCTGCTCCTACCCAAGTTCTATGAAACCAATTTCCAACACCATTTGGTGTGGATAGTGCTATACATTGACCACCAGTAGATAATGTACTTTGTGCAGCAGTCCATATTGTATCAATCTTATCGATGAATGCTGCCTCATCAATGACGAGTAGAGATAGTGCCTCTGAACGACCTGCGTCCTCAGTACTTGATATCGCCT
>Ga0098060_1000133_pt1 | contig 35946 bp, 40 predicted proteins | sample 21_taG_FD_77063 | JGI IMG/M metagenome (GOLD analysis project Ga0098060, IMG submission 77063) | Marine viral communities from the Subarctic Pacific Ocean - 21_ETSP_OMZ_AT15319 metaG | ecosystem: Environmental > Aquatic > Marine > Oceanic | place: Pacific Ocean | collected 2015-01-19 | reverse complement strand
TAATGTTCCAATTCCTGCTGTATTTGTAAATTGTGATATAACATCTTCTGCTCTAACACCTCTTATTCTAACAGTACAATATTGTGTTACAGAACCTATATTAGCATCATTTATCACAGGATAGGCAACACTTTCAACAACTCCTCTAATAGTTTCTTGTGGGTCAAACAGTTGTAAGGTAACACTGTCACCTTCTTTTTGTTTAAGCTCTTGATATACTGCTTCTCCTAAGTTTCTTACTTTTAATTTTTTTCTATTTGGTCTTTCTATTTGGTCAGAAATATTTACAGGTATATCTACTACCACTAACTGTGGTCTAGGTAATGCCCTAGCAGATATACTTCTAAATACTGGTGTACCTGTAAAATCATCTGTAGCTTGTATCACTACTTTCATGTTTAGGTATCTTGCGTTTCTGTTAATCTGTACTTCTTCTCCACCAAATCCTTGTGTGCTATCATTTGATAGCTCCCAGTTACCACTGTCTGGGTTGTCTATATTACCTTCTCTTGTAGAAATAAAACATTGTACTCTTCTGGTATCTACTATCTCATCATGTTCAATAGTTGTACCAACCCATTGTTTAACTTCTGATGTAAAGAAGTCTATGTTAGGAAGTATGATGTACCCAGTATCTTCATATAAATTTGTTTCTTTATATACATCAGAACCTGATACAACAACAATAAACTTTCCATTAGTATTTGTTATACCTTCAACGAAACCTGCAGTAGTAGTTATTTTTAAATCTCTAGCTATAGATGCTGTTGGTAAATAATATCTCCATAAAAATGTTTCTGTAGGACTCTCTGCTATTCCTGTGTACACACTATCTCTTGATGCAAACATAAACTTAGGTGTTGTATCAATATTATCTATAGTCCATTCTTTAACTAATTGTCTATTAGCTATTACATAAAGGTTGTCTGCAGTAACAAGTTCTGCTCTATAGAACCTACCTACATTTCTACTAAATTCTTTTGTTCCAAAAAATACCTGACCTTCTGTTGCAGTTATACAATGTACTTCTTCAAATGGTATGTTTGTTTGACCAAACAATGTCATTGTTCCAGTTACATCTTTTATAGAGTATATATCTCCATTAGTAGAAGCTGCTAGTACAACTGCACCTGCGTCTACTACTTGTGATATGTGGTGGCTGTCTTCAAATGTAACTATTGCATCTGCATCTTGTAAGTCTGAAGATGTCCAAGTTTGTTGAAATGGTGTTATACCCCATAATAATTCTACTGTTCCATTATCTCCAGATATAAACAACTGACCTTTTGCAAACCATATACCAGTAAGACCAGCAGAACTTGCTTGTGCTGTGGTCAATGTACTCCAAGAACTACCATCATATTTAATTAACTGAGACCCTGTTGTACCACTTGCTGTAGTTAAGTATATTTCATTACCAACTGCTGCTATACCAGTAAAGTTATCTGTTGCTCCATTAGTACCTGCTGCAATAGGATTCCAACTATCTCCATTGTCAGAGCTTTCATATACAGTTGTAGCATCTGTTACATATAACTTACCATTTGTAAGTTGTGCAAGATAGTTATTGGTACTACTAAAGCTAATATTTTTTGTTGCTGTCTGATAAAGTAAATGCACATTGTAAGAGCTATCCTCATCTCCATGAAAAACATCTACGCCCTTACTATCAAAAAACCTAGTAACATCTTTCTCTGCATTGTTTCTTTTATGTGCATAATCTAAACCTTGCCCACCAGAAAAATCACCACGAGAAAATATTTGTCCTATGTTAGTAGTTATATCTTCTGGGTTCTGTCTTAAATCTATTTGTTGATTAGGGAACTCTGCAGTACTTATTGTTAATGGTCTGTCATTAGATATAGCAGTTCTAAATAATAGATTATCTAGTCTAAACCCATAACCTTTTCTTTGTGGGTTTGTTACATCTGCAGTGGTTGGTACTCTAGGCACTAGGATATACCACGCTGTTTAAACTAACTGGCTCTGGGTACCTTGCTCTCAAATCTTTTCTTGCTTGTTGTATTAATATTTGTTGATACTGCAACAAGGAGTTTCTTATACTTGTAGAAGAACCAACAGGATACACACTAGCTTGTATAGAGTCTGATATATATTCTGTGGTTGCTGCAGGTATATCTTTACCTGCAATCATTTGAGCAGCAACACCTGCCATAATAATTGGTTCGTATTCTGTTTCTAATCCTATGTCTGATAAGGTACTTTGTTCGTTAGTTACTTCACCAAATTTTTTTCTAAAAGTACAATGTACATTTACTCCACTAGCTATCCCAGAAAACTGTACTACTTTACCTGTAGATGTTACAGTTGTTGGCACATCAATAAGCTCTATTGATACACCTCTAAATTGTATAGATGTTTGGTCTCCAGATATAGATGTATATTGTGATACTGCTTTAAGTGGTGCAACTATTCTACTGTCATCAGCACCAGTTAACGCAACATACCCACTAGCACTTGTAATGGTTTGGGATTCCACTGCAAATAATGTAGGGTATAAATTTTCTATTTGGTCTTTGACTGCATTAAAAACATTAAGTCTTATAAAAGGTGGGTTGATTTTTATTAAATCTGTCTCAGCATGTGTCGTTGCTGTTGTTCCCCTTGCACCTCTTTTAACAGTTAAGGTTTCGTCTGCTGTATTCAATGATAGAACTAACATAAGTTCTTGATTTATTTCTATGAATGCTCCTGAACCCATAGCATCTTCTTCTTCAGTTGTAAGAAAATCAGATTCATAAGCCACAGTTGTTGTAGTCGTATCTGTGATTGCTGTTCTTAAATTAGAAAATGACTGTATGTCATCATTGGGTTCTAAATATTCTCTGTAAACTCTATCTACTAGGTTGCCTATAGTGCTACTCATAATTATAAATTCTAACAGAACTTAGGACAGTGTGGTGGCACTGTCCATAAGTCCTAATTAAATTATCTTTTAGATAACTCCTGTAATAACGCCATGGTATTCTGCTGGACCTTTGTCCAAGCCAATTTCCATGTAAACACGCTTTGATATTGCTGCTGCATCATCATTGTCTGTATCCTCTACGAATACTGCACCCTTACCTGGGATGTTTAAGAAACAAACATCAAGGTAGGATAAGTCAAGGACGAATGCTTTAGAAGCTGGAACGAATTCGTTCACAACTAATCCAATGTTACCAAATGGTGTGATGATACTATCAATATCAACACCAGCGACATTTCTGTCTCTTGGTAATACTGCCATTTGAGCATTTCCAGAAGCTGCTAGTCCTTGGTTTAAGTCAAGGATAGAGCCTGGTCTTGCAAAAAGAACAGGGTTTTGCATTGGTGCACCATTATCGTACATAGCTTTAAGTATCTCTGCTACTGCATCAAAATCTAATGCTGTGTCTGCAGATGAAACTTGGTTATCAAATGTAGATGAACCATTACCTGATGCTACCCATTCGTCAATGCCACGCATTTCCCTTGGGTTGCCATCTGTTCCATCATTGAAAGTAGCATTAAAGAATTCGTACTCAACTTCTCTTGCGATTTTGCTAAGTAGTTCTTCAATTTGAAATGCCATTTCATCATTGATTGGGTTTGAACCTTCAAAAGCTGCTGTTCCAGATTCCATAGCTTGGGAGTTCAAATATCCTGTTGAACCTAGAGCTGAGTATGTTAATTTCACACCCTGATTCCAGATTTGTACACAGTCTATTGCTGAACTTCTGCTTCTACCAAAATATGCTGGAGTTCCACCTTCTGCAACTGCTGTATAGCTGTTGACTGTAGGTGTATCCACTTTTTGGGTTTGGAATACTGGAGAACTAAGAAGTTTACCACCTGTTAAACCACCCACCATGGATAGTAAAGGTGTTCTTCTTGCACCAACTTTAAATAGTTCACCTGTAAAGTTGTTAATCTCAGCTACTGAGATTGGGTCTGGTGAGCCTATAGCTGCCATTTTATTCTCCTAATAAATTTTATCTAGGAGCTTTTCTCCTAGACTTACTTGTCGTCTAGCTCGTTAAGAGCCATCATTTTAGACGCAATACTGTCTCTAACTCTGCCTGTTTTCTGTGCTTGGGCTATTTGGTCAGTGACATTTGGAGTTTCGTTAATGGCTTTTGCTGATTGCTGTAAGGCATCCAGTCTATTTTGACCTTCGTTTACTGTACTACGAATACTGTCTTGTTGTCCACTAACAACCTCTTCTCCAAACTCTGCTGACAAAAACTCCTTCAAAGCATTTGCTTCAAGGTCGCCTTCGTACATCAAATCTGCAGCTTTTCCAACACCCTTAGTTCTATCTAATCCAACTTCTTTGAACAAGTTGTCTCTCTCTTTGGACTGATATGAAATCAACTCCTCTTTAAGAGCTTTGTTCTCTTCACGAATTGCTTTCCAATTCTTGTCAGATTCAACTGAACCTTCTGTGTTATCAATATTTTCAGACATTTGCTGTCTCCTATCTATAAATAATTTTTTTGCAAGTGCCATCTATGTAATGCACTGAGCCTTATCTACTTATTATTTATTTTCCATGTCTTGTTAGTAGGCATCAAGACAGTGTTCGTATGTATCCTGGTCAAGTTTAACCCCCAGACCTAGGAATAGGGTCGTATTTATTATATCATAAATTAAAAATATACAAGTTGTTTAAACAACTATTGTTCTAGGATACCTGTAACAGCACCTGTTTGTGTTGTCCTTGCTCCTGCTTGTGCAGAACTACCTGCGACCTGTTGTCTAAGTATGTTAGACACTGCTTGAAAATCTTGTACATCACCTAGCTGTAATCCTTCAACTATATCTTGCACATCAGGAATATCTCTGCCTTGTGCTAGAGCTTGTTGTTGAATATTCTGAACTTGATTGAATGCTTGTCTTGCAGCTTGTGGGTCTATCCCTTGTTGCCTAAGTGCTTCAACTGCTTCTATAGATATGTTTGTTCCAGATAATAATGCTTGACCACCAATCTGTGCTCTTACAACATTTTGTGATACAACATCTCTAGCTGCAATAGTACCTGCTAATAATTGTTGCCCTATCGTTGGGTCAATAGCACTGGCTATAATCTCTTCATCTGTTAATGTTCTTGCAAAATTTCTTTGATAAAATTCTTTTACTGCAGGTATACCAGTAAGTATATTTGTATAGACAGTATTAACCCTTGTTCCTAATTCATCTGGAGATACAACATTTTCTATTAGTTGTTTCTTTCTATCGTTAGTCAAGATTATATCTGGGTTAATTCCTATAGCTTCAAACTTTCTACTATAACCATCAACAACTTGTGTATACTCTGCTTCATTGTATTTAGTAGTAATACCATCTGGATTTAAGTTACCAGGATAATAAGTTTGATAAGCGTTAGATGTACGAACAGCTTGTATAGCTTGTTGTTCATCATTACCTGATTCAACAAATGCTGTGACATAAATATTTAATAGTTCATCTGGTAACAAATTACCATATTTTTTCTTAGCTGCATCTTTTAAATTATTTAAACCTGCTGTAGTTATGTTTGCCATTATGTACTAAATCCTCTCTGTACTCCTGTTTGAGTTACACCAACAGAATTAGCAATATTGTCTGACAATGTATCTACAACTTTTACTATGTTATTGTTTAAACCATAAGCTGTTAACTCTTGGTCTGCTGTATTTTGGTCATTAGATAATAATACATTTAACCAGTTCTGTGAAGTCTCATCCATTCTCTCACCTAAGAATTGAAATGAATAGTTTTGCCATGGTGATGCTATTTGTTTATAAGTTAAATTCTCATCATAGATGTCTGTATTAAACAAAACTTTTCTTTGTGATTTTAAATCTTCTTGTAATAAATCTGCACCTACATCTGGGTTCTCTGCGTTTCTAATTACTGATGCGTAGTCTTGTAATGTGGCTTCATCTAATGCACCATATACAGGACCTAACCACTCTAATGCTAATGCTCTAGCAGATGCGTAACCTGCTCTAGTTTGGTCTACTTCACCTTTACCTTCTAACCAGTTTGTAAGTCTCTCATCTACTTGTATTCCTGATGTTACATCTGACAATGCTTGTATTTGTTCTGATGCTTTGACTGCATCAAACTCACCAAATGTAACTTTGTCTGCAAACCATTCAGCTAATGAATTACCATTAGCATCTCTTATAGTATCTGCATTAGCAATACCAGCATTTTTCATAGTTTCTAAATATAATATTCTGTTTTGGTCTAGTAGTGTTTTAGCATCAGCAGGAAAATCAGCGTCTCCAATTCCTCTACCCTTAGAAGTTACTAACCAATCTCTTTCTTCTTTTGTGCTGTTGTTCCACCATTCTGTGTTAGACCATTCTTCAGTAGTTATATCTCTATCTTCTACATATCCTTCTACCCATAATGAAAACATTTCATCATCATCTTTGAGCCAAGGTCTACCTAATGTTGCTTTTTCAAAATTGTCTACGAAGCCTACAAAAGGACTATCACCAGTAGTAATAACCTTCTCATCTAATTCGTTTACATTTCCAAAATATACTGAGCTTGTCCACATAGTATCTGATGCCTGTACCTCATCTGGTCTTTCTCTACCACTGTATAACATATCTAATTCTGAATCAGATGCAGCATAACGCATATACATCATAGTTCCTGGAACTTGCCATACAACAAACTTGTTACCTTCATACTCCCATATCTGACTGTCTACAAAACCTGTACTTAATTCTGCACTACCTGATGTTACACCAGAAGTTACTTCTGCTGCTGATGTACCTGCATCTGGTCCTTCTGTAATATCTACTGCTGTTAATGAATAACCATTGTTAAATGCTTGTTTTAAATCTGCATTACTAAATACTCTTTCACCACCAGCAGGTGCATCTTTTCTATAAATAACAATACCTGCTTTATATTGTGATGGAGTAAATCCATATTCATCTGGTGTCTCTGTAACAGTTTCTTCTTCTTGACTTCCATTATCTTGTGAACCTGGAGGAGGTGTAGTTGGAGAAGAAGTAGTTGGAGGAGGTGTAGTAATAACAGGGTCTACTGTACCTATTCCACCACCTTGTGCATAGATGTCTCCTAAAGATGGCTCATCCAAATCTTGTGGTGGTGTTCCAAATTGATTAGTAGTAGAACCTCTAGTAGTTGTGTCAATAGTAGATACATCTATAACACCTTGACTATTGACTGTTGGCTTTGTTGATTGTGCAGCCCTAGTAAAAAGTCTTTTCTCTGTTTCTGTTAATAAATTAGGTGTTTTGTTTTGAGCTGTTCTTAAATCTCTAATCCTTTGATTATATAAAACTTCATCATATTCTGATTTTGATATACGACCACTAACTAAATCCATTAACAACTGTCTATTCTCTTGTGGTGTTAGTGCCATAATTTACCTACTCTCCTGCATTGTAGCATACTGTTCAAAGGCATAATCAATTATAGGTTCACTTATCTTCCATGACAACGACCATGTATCAGAAACTTCACCAAATTCTTGCCATGCATCTTTACCTAATTGTTTCCAATCATAGTCATTGTAAATTGGTTCTTCACCCTCTAGTGTTTTACCACCCATAAATGATGGTACAAAATCATTTTGACCACCTTGTTTCTCTACTGCTTTATTAAATGCTTGACCTGCATCTATAGCAAGTATTGCCAATTCATATCCTACATAAGCTGCTAGTGCTGCAGGTGCTATCGCTGCTAGTCCTAACCTAGGTAGTAACCTAGCTATCCCTGTAGTTATTGCTAAATCACCTGGGTCTAATACAGTTCCTGCTGCACCAAACGCTTTACCTACAACCCTCTTAGCAGATTTAAAGATGCCATCTACAACCTCTGGTTGTGCATTAGCTAATTCTTTTACCTTGTTTAAACTGTCACTATCTACAAGGTCAGCAGCATCTTCTACTACAGTACTAGCAACATTAATTATTTCTTCTGGCATCAATGCTACTTTCTGTGGAGCAAATGGTCTATCAGCTGGTCTAATATAATTAGGGTCTCCAGGCTTTATTAAGTTACCATCTACATCTCTCATGTGTTGTCCATAATTTGTATATGTGTTCTGACCTAATGTTTCTGTAGTCATAATTCTTCTAGCGTCTGGAGAATACATCTCTTTATGAGCTAACCATGCGTTGTACTCACCTATTGGACCAAAGGTATTACCTCTCATACCATGTCCAAATGTGTCATGCACAGCTCTAAAGACATCATTCTCTAGCATTATTTTTCCATTTACATCTGTGTATCTTGATACAGCTAACATAGGGTTTCTTACATCAGCTTTAACAATGCCTTCTGGAGTAGCTAATGGATAACCAAAAGCTGTATCTGTAGCTAATACTTTTAAAGTTCCAGATTCCATATCAGCTATCATTTGTTGATGACCAGCTTTATTAGGTGTATAAGGGTCTACATCTACTAATTCAAACTTTATACCTGAATCTAACAATACTTGATATTGCATATTAGTTTCCCCTATGAACTTCTTGTAATAAGGTATCGCAGTGTCATCAAACATAGGTAGTCTTTCAAATATATCTGCTGCTATTGCACCCACTTCATCATTAAATACCATAGCTGGTTTAAACTGTGGGTCAGAGTATCCCATTATTTTGTGATAATCTTGTGCTATTTTTCTAATCCTATCACTGTGTACAGATAGGCTAACATCATCCATAACTCTTAATGTTCCTCTAGTTTGTGCTCTGTATCCACGACTACCATCACCCATATCTATAGTTCTTAAATCTTTAGGAACAAATAATTCTAAAGTACCATTTACAGGTATTCCTCTTTTTAAAATATTTGTAATCCCTACTTCTTTTAAAGCTCCATTTTCCATTACAATTAGTTTCAATCCTTGATTTTGTAAATCATTAACTAAACCTGCAGCAGGTCTTGCATGTAATCCTGCAGGGTCTGTTACTTCTAAAGTAAAAGGTTTATAATCATCTATGTTTAAAGTTTCTACAGCAGGTACAACATTTGTTGGTGTGTCCACTACATTTGTAGGTGTATCTAATTCACTGACATTACCTTCCAAAATATTTTTTACATCAATTCTATTTTTAAAAAGTTGTGTTTCTAGTACTGGACCATTAAGATTTTCGTATATTGTAGTGCTTGGATACATATTAGTCATTCCACCTATTTGTACTTCAGGATAAATAACTGGTAACAAGTCATCAGAAGCACTTGAATTAGCTTCAATAAATTCTATTACCTTTTCTTTTGTTAGTTGTTTAACTGCTTCACGACTGCCATCTCCCAACTTTTCATAAGCATCCAAATCTTGGGGAGATATTCCAGCATTACTACGCATCTCATCAAAAACTTCAACACCTTTTTTTCTGGTTAACTCTTGCAAGAACTCTGTTAATTTATCATCTATTAATTGCACAATAGGAGGAGCAGGTGTATTTCTTTGACCCATACCTGCGTATTGATAATAGGCATCATTATTAATTATGTTATCAGTCAAGTCATCCATTAATAAAAATACATTGTCTCCTAATATAAACTCTTTAGCTTTTTTATTAAATTCGTTTGTCCACCAAGTGTGAAGTTCACGCAACTGACTTAGGTTTTCAGGTGGAGTATATAACCTGTTACCTTTAAAATTTTCTTGGGGTACAGCAATTCTATTCCAATCTATTTCTACATCAAGTTCATCTGGATGATAAAGTTCTCCTTCAGCATTTTGTAAAAATTCAATTATGTCTAAACCATGATTCATCAACACTCTCTGTTCAAGACTTTCAGGAAAGACATGTCTAACACCCAATGCAATTTCTTCTCTGTTTATATTTCTTGTAACACTATCAAGTATTTCTCCTGCAGCTTTTTTGTAATTGTCACTTGATTCAGCAAAAAGAAAATCTCTTTCGTTGGATTCTTTTAAAGAATTTATAGCAAACTTAACATATTTTTTAAATTTATCTGCACCATCTCTTGTTGCTTTTTGTAATAATTTACTGACACCTTGACCTTGCATCCTAAAAACATCTTTACCTGAATCAATATTTAATTGAGCTGCATCTGTAAAAAATTCTGTAAGTCTTTTTTCTATTTCTTTTGTAGATAGTTTTGACCATGGTTCTGTAGAAAGTTTAGTCATTTCATTACCTAAATCATTATGGTGTAAATTATTACCATACATCATTAAGCTCAAAGCCTTTTGTCTATATGTTTGTATTACTGAATTACCAGGTACAGTGTCTAATATACCTTCTAGAAGATTACTAAGAATCCTATCTTTCTCTTTAATAATCTGTTGTTTGTTCATTACTTTTCGTTAGATGTTATTTCATCAGGTATTTCAAAATCATTTAACTCAAAATCTTCAAGGTCCTTTAAGATTGTTTCCATAACACTTTTTTCTTTATTAGGTGCCATTATCTTGACAACAACTTTAGTGCAGCTTTTACACTATCACTTAGATTAGGTTTAGGCACAACTGTGTTAAGAGGTTCTTGTCCAACTGCTTTCTTTTGTTTATTAACTTGTGCTTCCAACATCTGTCTGACTCTACCATACATTTTACTTTGTGCTTGTAGTGGAACTTGTGTTGTATATTGTGTCATCTCAGGTGGTGTTAGAAAAGGAGTCCTTTGTGGTTGAGGTTGTCTTGGGTCATAACCATCTTCTGGCTCTGGTATTCCTCTGTCAGGTGCATTATCATCTGCAGGAGAACTAGCCATAATTTCTTTCACTTCATTTTCTATTTCTTGTTTTAATTTTTGTGCGTCTGTATTGTTTGGGTCATTAAATTTATTAATAGTTAAAACATATAACTCTTTCATAGCTTCTTTGTAGTCATCTGAGTTTATATCTTTTAACTTTTGTTCTAACATATATTTAAATACAAGTGCATTATCTTTTAAATTTGCTTGTGTCTTAAACCATTCAGCAGCAAACTTCTTTTGTTCACTAGAAAATTTAAGTAAACTTTCTTGTCCTGGTTGTGCAACATTACTTAACAAAACTTTATCTTGTTCATCTGTAATTCCTGGTAATTCAACACCAAGTTCTTTCATGGCTTTATAAATAGCAGGTGCCATTGAATTTAAGTTAGCTTGGAATATACCCCATGAAGGAGATTCTTTATCTAGTGCATCTCTAGTAAAAGGTACACCACCAACTCTTGATTCATAACCAGCTATTGGAACGACATACTCTATGACTTCTTCTGCTATGCCAACACTTTGTAGTGCTTCAATAACTTCTTCTACTGTATAGTTTGTTTCTTCCATCATCCTATCCTTGGTACTGGTTGTGCTTCAGCAGTTTTAAGCCCTGCTAAATTTCTTTGCATCCTGTAGAAAGTTTCATCTTCTACATCTGCTTGTCTTTGTATCTCTTCTCTTGGTTCAAATATTTCATCTAATACATCTTCTCCACCTTCTGTAAGTATATCTACATCTGGTTCTTCTGCTTCCATACCAGGTGTTTGTATCGCTTGACCTGTTGTAACATCATAACTAAGTGAAGGTGCAGAACCTGCTCCTAATCCTGTAAGTGATTGTTTAAACTGCTCTACTGGTCCTTCTACTAATTTACCTGTAATGTATTGTTTCTCATAGTCTGACAAAGGAGCACCTTTTCTAGCTTCTGCTTTTTTCTTTAAATCTTCTACATACTCGTCTAGGGCTTCATCACCAAATGTATATCCTCCACCTAGTCCACCTAAAGCTGCAGCTTGTGTTTGACCTGCTAGTACTTTTAGTCCTGCAGTCCATGTAAAGGTACCACCATTATTCATACTAAATTCCATAGCTGCTTTAAGTCCTTTAAGAAACTCATCATCTATTTCAGCTCCTACAGTTTTATTTAAATCTATAAGACCTGCAGCAGATAATAAATTTTTTGTTTGTACTCTAAGGTAAGGAGTTAATTGTCTTGCTTGTGCTCCTATATCTGTAGGAAAGTAAACATAACTATAAGCAGAACCTGTTCCTAATATATCTCTGCGTTGTGTTTGCCATTCATCACTTGTTAAAAACTCTTCAGCAGAAATTAATTTAACTACTGGTCCTTCTTCTGGGTCAGTTATTCCTGTTTGTACTTCATACTCTTTAAGATAACCATTACCTAATGGTGTCTTAGTTGTTGCACCTGCAGTATCTAAGATACTGGCAATCCTTATATAAAAATCTTCATCTATAGAACTATTGTTTGCTGCTCCTTGACCACTTCCTACTCCACCAAATGGTCCTTGTGGAACAGTTGTATTTGTAGTTGTTTCGTAATGTCCTGGTATATGTACCATATTATCCTTCTAATCCAAATCTCGTAAGCTCGTAAGAGAATACCTTATCAAATATTACCAAAAATTTAGGATTATTTCTTCCTATTTCCTGTGCTTTAGTATACAACTGATTACGAACTTCTTGTGCTTGTATAGTATCACTTGTACTAATCCATCTCATAGCATCTTTTTCTATAGGATAACCCCTACTATCTGCTACAGCATCTATTGCCTGAGCTCTAAAATTGAGATATAAAGCTATTTCATTTCTGTTATCAAAGTTATCTAGTCTTGGGTCCTTAACAGCTCTTTCTAAATAATCTATAAGTACATCATTAGGTACGCCTGTTTCATAATCAGAACCTAGAACTTTGTTTAACTCTGCAGAATTACCATAAGCCATTGGAAACATTTTTTCTAAATCAGCTTCTATTAATGCAAACTTAGCTTTCTTTCTAGCAACTCTTTCTCCTGGGTCAGCAGTACTATTGTCTATAACTTTAGACCAGTAGTCTTTTGTTGCTACTTCTATTGCACTGGCTAAGAATGTTTGTGTAGATACATAAAACTCATCTGGTGTTTTTGGTGAAAACAATCCTAAGTTAGATATATAACTAACTCCACCATAATCAACATTACCCTCATCTAATCCTGGAGCAAACAATGTTAGGACTGGTCCATACTCAGCAGCTAGTTCTGGGTTATCTAAAACAAAATCATACTCTGGTGTAGTTCTTGGTAAGATACCACCTTGTGATATATTCTTACCTTTTAGTTGTAAAGCAGTAGAAGTAAAACCTTCTGACAAATCTCTATTATCTAAACCTAATAGTTTAGCTACTTCTAGCAACGCATAGAACTCACCTTGTGGTCCTAGTGTCATTACATACTCATCTTTAATATCTTGATAGAAACCATGTATAACAGAAAGCTCTACAAAGTTGTTGTACACTAATCCACTATCTTCACCTTTAGTTCCATACCATTCTCCAAATGCAACTTCGTTACCTTCTATTGCGTACATAATAGATAGCCTTGGTATGAATGGGTTTACAAATCTATCCCATGCTTTAAGTTGAAAGAAGTTAGCTGCTAGTGTCATAGCAACAGTTTCTAATGCTTGTTGGTCATCTGCTAAATCTGGTCTTAATATACCTGCTACTTGATAACCAGTGTTTATAGAGGACAACCATTGGTCCTCATCTAAACCTTTTGTATCTAAATTTGTAGCAAGTTGATTGAAAAGATTCTTACCAACTGATGGTATTGTAGTTTCTGCTAATATTCCAGGAATATCTTCAAGAGAATCATACCTTGCACCTGTTAATTCAAATCCACCAAATACATATTTTTCTAAATTCTTTTTAGCTTTAGGTTTATTTTTAACTAACACACCTACAGGTAATGCTATTGCAGGTCCTACTGGTGGGAATAATCCTCCACCACCAACATTTAATGCACTAAGTGGTATTCCTCTTTTAGCAATAATCTTAGAATCAGCAAGTGACATATCATCAGTAAACGCACCTCTACCTTCAGTCTTTACATAATCTTCAAATGGTGTTCCACCTACTGGTACTATTAAATACTTTTCTCCAGAAGGGTCTTCATATATAAAGTTATGTTCTATACCTTTTCTATAACCAAATCCTATTTGTGCTATTGCTTTAGGATTAGCTAAACCTAGGTTGTAATATCTACCTAACACTTCTCGCCATGCTTCAAAGAAAGCAAAGCCTACTCTATATGCTTGTGAGAAAAACCCTCGTTCTGTTAGGTTATATAATAACCTAGAGTGTAACTCAAAAGCATACTCTACAGCTCTTTCATGTAAATCTTCCATAGACATAACTCTTGGTGTAGATGCAGATTTTATATCTGACAAATCTAACATAGATTGATAGTCTCCACTAAATGTTTTTTCATTTAAAATTGGATTAGTTTGTGGTTTTAATATTTTAACAATACCTGCTTTTTCATCTACAATCGCTCTGATTCCTGCAGCTTGTAATACATCATTACCAATAACTGCTCCTGCTCTTGGAGAGGTAATAGCTCTATTAGGCTTCAGTATTTTTTTATTAGAACCTATAAGTAAATCTTGACCTGCTCTTCTTATAACATCAAATGCTCCTGCAGTATTGCTAGGTATAGCTCCTTGATAACCAGCACTAGTTATATTACCTATAGCTTTTTGGTCTGCTAGTATCGCTATGTATTGTGCTTTAGCAAGTGCTTCATCTGTTCCATCTATCACTTGTGCAGCAACACCCTTTTTAATTTTTATAGAAACATCTAAATAAAGTTTGTCATTTTCTATCCAACCACCTAACACATGGTCCTCTTTCTTTAACAATGTTTTATTTTTAATAATAAAATCTTCTATTTGTTTTCTTGTTACAGGAGTATCCAATATTAATTCTCTAGTTTTATATGGTGAAACATAATAACCAGGTATGTTTGTATTATTTTTTCTTCCTAAATCTATACTCCATCCTTCTGGATTAGCTTTTATGTATTCGTATGCTCTATCTATAGCATCTTCTACATCTGCTTTTTTTCTAAGTATTGGTCTTGCTACTTTTTTACCTACTACTCTATTTAATGTACTAATACCTACATCATGGGTTATTTCACCTTGTGCATTTTTAACTTTCTTAGTTGTCTTACCTTTTTGTAATTTTACTTTTAATCCAACAACATTAGGTGTAGAACCATCTATACCTAGAACTTCAAATAATTCTTGTTTAGTTATTGTTTTATCAAACTTACCTTGACTACTAGCTAAATACTCTATGGCATCATCTACTAATGCTTCTGCATCTACGCTTTCATCTAGTGCATTAGTTACTGCTCTAACAAGTGCGTCTCTGTCTGGTATAGAACCATTAATAATAGCTTCTGATTTATTAATAGAAAAGTTATATACACCTATAGCATCACCATCATCACCTAATCTGTAATCAGCTACAGCAGATTGTTTTTTAAATACTTTAAGTTCTGTATTATATAAGTTTAAATCAAAAGTAAGTTCATTATTAAATGTATCTAATCTTTTTAAAGATGTAATTTGTTTTTGTCCATTATCACTGTAAGCAATTATGGATAACGAGTCACCATTATCAAATACTTTAACTGGTACAGTTCTTTCTACTACAGCTAAATCAGGTGCTAAATTTTTAATAGCATTATATTCATCTTGAACTAATCTAAATATTTCATCACTAAGTTTTATAGGAGACTCTGGGTCTTTATGTGCATTCATTATTTTGTTAAGACCTTGTTTAGAAGTGAATGGTATACCTGCTTCTATAAAATGTTCGTAACCTTGTTTAAACAAAGGTACTCTAATTAAATCAGCTTCCATTTGTGCAGTGGCAAAAAACAAACTATCTAATCCTTTTTGAAATGCAGTTCTTTCATCTAATTCTGGTTTCTGTTTTGGCATTTGATTAGGCATATTAGTTTGATTTTTAACTGTAAGTTTTTTCATTTTTGCATTATAAATAGCCAGATTTTCTGGGGTCATAGAATCTGCACTACGCAAATCAACTCTTCCTACTTTACCTGTAGCAATAATATCTATCATATCTGCACTACCACCAGTCACATTGTTTATGCTTTGTACATAATGTTTAGCTAACTCATCATAGTCTTCTGTCTTATATGCAATAGGTAGAGTTCCTCTTGAATACACATTTCTTGACTGCATCATTTTATTTGCTTGTTCTATAATTGCTTGTACTGAAGGAGTCTCTTGATAAAACTTAGCAATATCTGTGTAATCTAAACCTTGTTTCATTAATGCTGCTGTAATCATAGCTAAATCATCATCAATATATTCAAAGAAATATTCTTGTACAGCTTCTATATACTCATCTGACAATTTAAAATCTAACACGCCATCAGGCATAGGAACATTTTTTGTTCCCACTTTATTAATTAAGTCATAACCAGTATCTGGGAATCTTCTACCAAACGCAAATGTAGGTGAAGCAGATGACAACGACTGTAATTCTGGTATACCATATTCTGCACTGTCTTGTAGAACACCTAATGCTTTTCTTACAGGCATAGGTAATTTTTCATTTAATCCTTGTAAACTTTTACTTTTAAATTCCAATGGTCTAGTTATTTTATATGGACCAACTAGAGATGTTTCTGGTGTGTATCCTAATGCTCTAGCTAATGCACCATTTGCATCATTTAATAAGAACCTAAGAAATTTTACAGGGCTTCTAAATGCAGACCTGACACCCAGTAAAGATGCTCTTATGTGTCCATCTACTGTTAGTTTTGCTGGATAAGAAAATCTACCTAGCAACTGTAGTGGGTAAAATACACCTCTTACTATTCCAAATGTTCCTTTTTCTATAGATGACAAAACCTTTTCTTGACCTTTAAACAAGATTCCTGGGTCTCCTAAACCTTTAGAAATAGCTGCTATCTCTGCACCCATAGGAGTCTCTTCATCCCAAAAGGTTCCTCGTTTACCATCTTCAAATGCTTTTCTAGCTTTATCAAATACTTTATCAATACCTTCTTTTTCAATTAATGCTTTAGCTCTTAATCTTCTTCTTTGTGATGTAGTTTTAATTATATCTACTACATCTGGTATCTCTATGCTGTAACCTCTAAATTGATTTAAAAGTTCTATAGAGTTTTTTGTAAATTCTTGTGGTATTTCTATACCTTCTACTTGTCCACTGAATTGTCTCTTTGTAAGAATATCTATCTCATCTACTGGGTAAAACTCATTTGTTCTTGATGGTGTTAAAAAATCTCCTACATCATCACTAAACATTCTTGGACCTTGTTTCATTTTTCCAAAAAACTCTGTTATTTCTCCATCTGATAAACCATACAAATACCTAAGTTGTAATGCACCTTCTGTTCTAAGCAAACCATCATAATAAATATCTTGTGCTTTTGTATACAAACCTTCGTCTGCTGCATTATAGAAATCTATTAACAACTTGTTTAAACGAGTTTGTGGTACTTTAAATACATTTCCAACTCTTGCAAACATTACTACAGCTTCTTGTATGTTTCTTAAATCTACTTGTCCACGATTAGGCAATCTTATATCTGTACCATTTACCATTTCTTTTAATGTAGAACCTAATACTTTATTGCCAGTTGCAGTGATACTGTTGTCTATATCTTTTGCTCCAAATGTATTAATTAAATTATCTGATATTACTTTTGATTGTATTCTAAATTGACCTGTTTTACCTAGAGAAGATTTTCCAAACACCATATCTGATACATAACCATTATTAAATCCATCTATAAGACCTTCTTTAATAATTGCAGGGTCAGTTGCATCAGCTACAGTCTTTGCAAACTTATGATTAAATCCTGAGTTAATCATATTTAAAAATGTAGGTTGATTTGCATTGTTAGCTTCTACAAGAACAGTAGCTATACCATCTAGTATTTCATCATTGTTTTGCCAAAACTCTGCTACAGTTCCACCTTCATCAATAAACCTTTTCATTTCTTTTTGTGCACCAGCAAGTACTTCATCAAATTTCTCTGGAACTTTACCTGCTATTCCTACACCTTTAGCAAACATAACAACTGGGTCTGTGAAATACATAGCAACTAAATTCATAGCACCACCCATAATTCCTGCTATACCTTTGTTAGGGTCAAATGCTACCTTACTTAATTCTTCATCTCTTTCATCTTCTAATTTATCAACAAGTTCATTTTTTTGTGTAATAGATATTTGACCTGTATCAAATGCTTGTTCTGCTTGTAATACTTTTAAATCATATAGTTCTTGCGTTTCTTCATAGATTACATTTTCAGGTGAATATCTACCTGGCATATTTCCTGTAACTAAGTAACTAGCAAAATCTCCTATGTTAGAAGATATTTGTGCTTTTTCATAACCTTCTCTTAACTTTCTATTTTCTGCTACTGGTGTAGACTCACCTAATATATTTAATAAAGGATTTGTTGCTGTTTCTTCTGTCATAATGTCATACCAGTTATTCAAAGCTAAACTAGCTTTTTCTGTTTGTGTAAGTTCTCTTTGCAATTCTTTTTCTTGTATTCGTATTTCATCAAGAGTATTTTCTTTTGTCGCTTGTATAGCAGCTTCTATATCAGTTTGCTGAACATATCCTTCTCCATCAGCATCTACTACACCTTGTGTAGCTAACCATGCTTTTGATTTAACTTCTACATCAACTAAAGAATCTACTGGTGTATCTAAACCAAAGATGTTTAACAAAGTTTCTGGAGCTGTTGTAACATAATTATTTAAGGTTAGTAAAAATGCTCTTGCTCTTACACTTGCTGCTTTCCATTCTTGTTGATTATCATTACGACCTTTTTTTTCAAACTCAATCATGTCTTGTCTAGTAAGACCATCTTCAGCAAGTATCTGTTCTTCGTATTGTGCATAAGGCACACCTAATTGATTGACTACACCTCTCTGAAGAATATCAAAAATGCTATTAAGACCCATAAAAAGAGTGCCTGTCATAAACTTATTACTTTTGTCGTAACCTAAATCTTTTCTTGTTTTCTTTAATATCTCATCATTGTTACGAACTATTTGTTGTACTTTCTTTAGATAATCTGTAATAGCATTTGGTTTGCCATTAGTTAAATTAACTTGTATAGGTTTAGTAGTTTTATATAAGTCATAATATTGTTCTGGTGTAACATTTAACTCTGCTGCTGATACTACTAACTCATCCATTTCTAATGAGTTTAAATCTTTTAAGTCTTGGAAGTTTTGAGTAAGTGCATCTAAATCAGTATTAGCTTTAGTAGCATCTTTCTTTTTAGTATATGCAATACTTTCGTTTTGTTTCTCAAAGAAGTCTTTGTTCCATTTATGATAAATGCTCATTAGAACCTCTGATTAGTTACTGGTGCTTTTTCCTTAATTAACTCTATAAGTATTTGAGTATCTGAACCTACTGGCAAACTAACTGTTTTTTGTGGGTTACTATCAAATGTTCCAGGTTCATCTTCCCTTTCAGTACCTTTAGCAAATATATCTTCTGGTGTATATTGCATAGGTGCTCCACCTTGTGGTAATGCTTCTGCTGTAGAAGATTGATTTACTGCAGCTATCTGTTCTTCTTGTTGTTTGTATCCACCAAATTCATCAGAACCTGGTATAGGTTTTAAAACTAAATCTTGATATGCTCCATCTATTTTAGGTTTTCTACCACCTGGCATTGTTATCATCCTCATCTGGTTCTTCTATTTCAAACCCCATACTTATACTAAACCATACACCAGGTAATGGTGTAGGTAAAATAAATGCACCTAAAGGAACATCCCCTTGTACAAATAAATCTCTAACCATTGTTGAATCAGATTCTATTTCTGGAATATCCCAATCTTCGTTATTTATAATATTAAAAAATCTTGCATTTACTTCTGCTGGGTTTTTAGCCAAGAGGTCCTCCTGGTGGGAGTCCTGGTCCTGCTGATAATTGTTCAGGTGGTAATCCTCCACCTAGTTGTGCTAAAACAGAAGCAATATCTGGTTCACCTTGTGGAACCTGTGGTCCACCTGCACCACCTAAAGCAGCTTCTTGTGGTGTCATTTCTGGTTCTTCTGGTGTGTAAAACTTATCAAGAATCTCTGACATATTTTGTGGGTTTTTTCTTATCTCTATAGCTGCCATAGTTGCTTTACTATCTCCTTGTGCAGCTTGTGCCATTAATGATTCAAATAATACATTCTCTGCTTTTTCAGAGTTAACTCTGTTTTGTACTTGGGATATATTATCTATACCATCAAGGTTCTCTTGTAATGTTTGCATATCTATTACGCCCTGTTGTTTTAGTTGCAGCCCTGTTATTATTTTTTGTGGTTCGTCAAATCCTGCCATAACGCCATAGACTCTTCTAGTCTTGTACATTTCAGCAATATCTGTTCCTGGGTCATAAGATTCTTTGAATGCAGTTCCTTTTCTAAATCCTGCAATAGGTTTTCTTTGACCTTTATACATAATCTCATCCCACTCTAATCTCTTAGCATCTACTTCTTCTAGTGCATCAGTTAATACTGTTTGATATTCTCTTACATGTAATGATGCTGACTGTCCTAGTTCTTCTAATCCTCTACCAGTAACAAAAGCATTAGGGCTTTGTCCATCATCAGATACTGGATAAGATGCACCAAGTCTTAAATGTCTTTCAAGTCTATCTATTTGTTGGAACAACTGATAAGGCAAATTATTAGTTGGTTTGCTAACTTGCGAACCAGGTGTCAAGTAATTGACAGCGAATCTACCTTTTCTATATTGTCCAGATTCTATCTCGCCAATGATGTTGGTTTCTGTGAACACAGCATCTTCCATAGCAATAACAGATAGAACATTGATTTTTGCCATATTTGACATCAAGCCAATAACATGATGAAACTGACTTTGCATTTGGTCAAAGCTGTAACGCTTTGCTATGACAAATCTTGGTCCTGATTTAAGAGGGTTAGGAATGAAATCTAATATTATTCTATTTTCAGGTAAGAAAACATAAGTACCTTCTTGGTCATAATACTCTGCAACTACTTTACCTGTACCATCTGCGTTAGCCCATCCTTCGTCATAACTAGAAGCATACGCCATAGTATTGTATTCTGTACTTACTTCATCAAGTATTACATTTTTGTGTTTTGGATACATCTCTGCAAGTGTTTTATGAGGTACTCTTTGTACTACAGCCAACTCTGTTGGTTGTTGGTCTACGCCAAAGTATCCTGGATAACATAGATAAGGGTCTCTTATCTCTGCTACTGGATATGGTATTCCATTAGCATCTTTCTTTTCTTTTAGTATCCATACAGCAAAACCATAACCAGGTAACCACCTACCTATTTGTGGTAGTTGTTTTTCTAGTTTTTGCATATCATCATACGCATGTACGATTCTCTCTAGCTTTTCTGCTCTCTTAGTAGCTCTCTCTGAATCTTTATCATTGTATATATCTACTTTTAAATCTGGGGCTCTACCTAATTTTTGTGCAAATCTTTCTAATGCAGACATTAACAAGTTAGGTGCTGGTAATTGTTTGTAGTCCATATCACGCATATCTTTACCTAGTAATGCTTTTAATCCATCTGCACCACCATTCATAATTGCTCTTATGTTTGCTTTATCAGATACAAAATCTGAGTGCATAGCTCTCAGTTCATATACTCTTGAATAAAGCTCGTCAACTGTTTTCATGTTCTCCAAACATCTATATCTATATCTAGCCCTGAGTATCCACTAAAGCTAGGTTCGTATTCCATACCCATTGTAGCAAGTCTTTCTTTTTGTAAACGCCTTATTGTTTTCATTGGAAACCAACTTGCCATAACTAAATCAGATTTCTGTCCAACGCTTCTACTCTTGTTTTGTGCAGAACTAAAATATACTAACTGACTTGTATATAAGTTTACCTTTTCTTGTGCTTCAAAGCTACGATAAGGTAAATTAATTAGCTTTTGTTCAAACAATGGTCTCATAGCTGTAACACCATAAACTGGGTCATGCTTGTTGCCATAAGTTTGTGTACCTTCTAAAAAGATACCATGCTTACCTGCGAACTCTCTAATTGATTTATCTTGTCGTATCGCTCTCTGAAATCCATTCTCTTCAATAACCCAGTGTGCTAGGTTATATTTTTGAAACCAACTCTTTATTATTTCTAATGCTACTGGAATACCTCCACCTAAACTATTCTCCATATCTATCATAAAGAGTTTATCTGTCTGTTGGTCATATCCCCACAAAAACGCAGCTTGGTATCCTGTTGACGCAGGGTCAAGTCCTGCAATAAGTCTTACATTATTTGGTATGTGTCCTATGTCTCTGTTTTGGTCTCTACATTCTTCTATCTCTGGTCTGTCAAATAAACTCATACCATCTGGCATAGCTACATTAAGATACACCATTTCATAGATTGCTCTACCACCTGTAGTCTCTGCAGCTTTCTTTCTATCCATAAGCCATTTGTATGTTCTCTTCTTAGCCCATAACATACACTCTTGATGTAACTCATTATCCCAATCAGATTTTGTACAAGCAGTATCATGTGCTTCTTCTACAATAGTTAACCATGATTCGTTGTCTAACAAGTGTGAATACAAATCGTCATAGTGTTGTCTTGAACCTATTACAACCATAGCTGTATGTTCCTCTTTACGACTTGACAATGTTGTAGTCCACCAGTTTCTTGTGTTCTCTCTTGATGCAGGTTGCATAGTAGAACTGTGGTCCTCAATGTCATCTGCAATAATTATGTCACAGTCACGAGAAAGAATCTTTCCACCTCTACCAATACCTACCATAGTAGGAGATTTAATACCAGTAACAGTACGAGTACCAACAGTAAAACCATTCTGTGACCAAGACTTACCAGTTCTACTTGTAGGTTTAAACTTAGGTCCAGGTCCACATATCTCTTCTATTAATAATTCGTTACTCTCTAGTTGGTCAAGTACAGAACTGACTGCGTTCTTTGAAATCTCTTCGTTACCACCAACCCATAATATTCTTATGTTTGGTTTTGTGCATATTAACCATACTGCAAAATGTATTAACAAATCAGTTTTACCATGTCGTGGTGGTGATAATATCATCTGCTGATTACCATGCTCTATTGCTTCTAAGATAGAATTAATCCATTTGATGTGAAAGTCTGGTGTTTCGTATGGGTCGCCTGTTTCTGTTTGAAAATATCTGTCTCTAAAATTTCTAAAGTCTTCTAATGATTTCTCTGCTACCTGTGGTAACTCCCAGGTCTTTCTTGCTTCTTCTTGTTCTAAATCTTCTATGTATGCTTGATACGCCATAGATACTGCTGCTACAGAAGTTTCAAGTATCTTTGCTACATCTTGTATAGTTGTTTTTTGTCTCAGTATATCTTTACCTAAACCTGATTCTTTTAGGTCGTTATAAACTACACCTCTACGACTTTGTACATTTTGTTTACTAGGTATAACTAATTCGTCTTCTGTTTGTACCCATTCAACACCTTTAGCTTTAGCTCTTTTCTTTTGTGTCTGTATTCTGTTAGCACATCTATCGCTACAATATTTTGTACGCTTACCACTAAGAACTCTTTTACACCCTGCAGCGTAACATAATTTTCTATCTGGCATAACCAGTACACTTTTTATTCATACACTTCATGTTGTCCTTGGGTTTTAGTACCTCTCCACATTTTGGACAGGGTATAGTAATGGTCAATTATTTTTTCTTTTTTTTGGGAAAGCCTTTTTTCATGTTAGCGTAAGCCTTTGGACTAATTGTAGAATTCTTTTTAGACCTACTTGTTCCTGCTTTTTTACGCTTGTTCATGTTGTAGTATAAACCTTTTTTAGCTGCCATAACTCATCCTTACCACATTTTACAAGACCAATATCTTGGACTTGTTTTATCTTTAGCTGTATCACATTTATGTCTTGCTCTGAATGATTTTCTAGCTTCTGGGTTATCTTTACGAATCTCCATATTAGGGTCTCCAAACATAACCTTTTTAACTTTGCCACCATCTTGTACAAAGACTTTAAACTTTTTACGACCATGACCTGGCTCACCCTTACCAATCCTAGATGGACTGTTGAGTTTGACAGACTTACCTTGATACTCAGCCATATTTACTTCTTTTTCTTTTTACCTTTTTTGGATTTTTTCTTCATCCCTTTTGGGTAACCAATACCTTTTGGCATAATTGCTCCTAACTTATAATCTTTATAATAACACAAAACGCCACACATGGTGGCGTTCTGTTCGTACAGTTGTCCAAACTGTTATGAAAAATATAACAATCCACAAAAACATTTCTCTATTACACTGTACACCACATACTGTTCCTAGATGAAAAGTCTTCCTTTCTTATTATAAAATTGAAGCGTATCCTCATACGCAGCACCTGGATTTTCCAGGTACAAGTACTATAGTACGCCCCCTGATTTAGTAGTGAAAAAAATTTTTTTATATATGCCCTCTGTTGCAGTCGTAACATAGATTAGTTTTGCCATCAAGTAAAGTAACCTTGTAGCAGGATTCACAAGTGTATTGGTCCTTTGATTTGCTCATTCTTCTTCAAACTCTCTGCAACCTGCACACACACCATTGATGAGCTCGTCCTCCCAGTAGGGATGTAAGCATATATCACAATCAGTAACATAAATAAAATCCATGTTTGTATCCTAACAGATAAACCCTCTATTGCTAGAGGGTCTATACTGAACAAACAATCAGGAGGGTTTCCTGAAGCTACGAATGTAGCATAAACATTATATCACATTAATTATTTAATAGATAAAAAAAAGGGGGGTTACAAGGTGTAGGCGAAAGGAGGAAACTCCTACTTGTAATACGCAACCCCCTAAAGTAATACTACCATTAAATCTTGTGGTATGATAAGATACAAGTAACAAGCAAGAGGTTCTTCCTGCTTTAAGAAAAGGACCTTTGACAATATACAGTCAATCAAGTGGATTAGCAGGACCATGGTAACTAGCGTAATAGGCTATTACTTCACACATTTAAATGTTACTTATTTTAGTTCATTCTGGTTTTTGGGAGGGAGTGACACAGGGTTAGCTGTACTTACTCCTAGTTTTAATAGACTTACTTTAAAGAGTACTACTACTTACAGTAACAAATGGTACACCCCAATATGTAGTACCACTATATCTTGTACCTACTTAACAGCATATATTTAGAGGGTACATCAACTGTAACTATGGGTAGCAGATTGAACCCCCCCAATGTTATATGCCTATATTATTGGTGTACCCAGTATAAGAATAATTCAGTATGACTAAAACTGTTTAAACAATTACATAGGTATGAATAGATACTGACTGGATTTGTACCAGATTAATTTTAAACAAGAAGAGGGTAGCCCATTAATTAATATCCAGTATTTAATATCCAGTGAACAAGAAAGGAGCTGACAGAGTGGGAAAAAAAAACTAAAAGAAATACCCTGTTTAAACCAGAGTTGTCATATAATGGACTCATGCAAACATATACAGACCTTCTAGACCAACCCACTACATATAGTGGTACTACATCTAGTAGGTCCTTAACAAGAGGAGACGAAATGAAACTAAGTGGAATAATACTAAGTAGAGACCTATGCGAATTGAATGACCATGAGCTAGAAGTCCTATCTCAATCAGTTAGAGAACAGAAGGACGCGAGACAAAAAAGATTCATGGAGCAATTCCATGCTGGTATGCCAATAGCTATTACTACTGCTAGTGGTAAGACTTACCCAGCTTATATCTACAAGACTAAGAAGGCATCCATAGATTACAAATATACTGTGGATGAAGATTATGTAGAATCATATCAAGCTATGAGAACAGTTACAGAGAAAGATTTAAGAACATGGGTAGAGGTTGGATATATCAACCCAGCTTTCTTCTCATCTTTTGAAGGTAGCGATACATATAACTTTGATAACAAGCATGAGATACTAGGGTTATAATATTCTGGAAGGGTGTTTAAACAAGCACCCTTTAGGAATCTTATAAGATTCAAACAAACAAACAAAGAAAGAGGGAAACCTAATGACTACTAAGAAAAAAACACTGAGAGCAAAAGATTACCCAGTATGGGTAAGTGAGTTAAAAGTAAGTAAGAAATCTCCTGAAGAGTATCTAACTTCATTCGCTAACTGGTGTGTGAAGTATGCAATCAAGAATGGTGTTGGAGATATTGATAACCTAGGAGATAAGTTAAGTGTTCACATATCTAATACCAGAGGTAGAAAAACTGTGAGTAATCAAAATCAAGGTAAAGCCATAGGATTATGCTACTCAACTGATTTCTCTGAAGGTAATAGCATAAGAAGAATAGAGATAGACAGAGAGACCAGCGACCCACTTCAAGTCTTACAGATTGTAGCCCATGAAGTAAGCCATGCAGTGCTGGATGCTGGTGTAGGTCACAAGGGTAAATTTGTTGATGCAGTTTACTCAGTGTTTAAACTGGGAGGCATTCCAACTGCCACTACTGTGACAGAGGAGTTCACTGAACTGATTCAATCATGGCTAGAGAAAGCTGGGAGCTATCCATATATAAAGTTTGTTGATGTGAAAAGAAAGCAAACAACAAGAATGGTAAAGCTCTACTGTCCAGATGAAGAATGCACAGGAGCAACTAAGAAATCTGTAGAGCAAGGTCAAGGTACAATCTTTAGATTGTCATCAGCAGTTGTGGATAAGAATGATGAGTTCTTCTGCCCCATCTGTATGGGTCCAGCCTATGTAGATTCTCCAGTTAGGACTGACATCTATGTTTAAACAACTATAACACTATCCCCCTAGTGTGCGAGAGCCCCAGAGAAATCTGGGGTTTTTGTTTATGCCTAAGCCCACGATACAGACGATTTAAGAACATGATATTGATTGTGGAACTGACACCCATAGTTGTCATATACTATTGACACAGGGCAAATAAGGACACACAATATATAGTATGTTATTTCTTACCCTGTTTAAACAAGGAGAAAATCAATAGGTGTTTAAACAAGTCAAGAACTATTATTAAAATAATTGTAAATAGATGTTGTATAAATCTGATAGGTAGTAATGTAAGTAATAGTTAGTGAACGACATTCATTGGCTCCTTTAGTTAGGAGGATGGAGAGAGAGAAGGTAGCCAGATAATAACTGGATAGCCCTTAACAACTAATTGCAGACCTAGGAACTCTCTCCAAAATCCTTGAAGGTAACAAACAAACAAGAAAGGTACGACAAACAAATGAGTGAGATTAAAGAAACAATTACGAAAGGACAGGCAGTAGATATTGCAGATGCAAATATTTATAATGCTTCTGACAAAGCAGTGTCCTTATCAGGTAATAAAGAAAGAGAAGGACATAGTGCAGTAGTGCATGTGCCAAAGAGAGAGGTAGACTTTAGTGCTGACTTAGATTTTCTAAGTGTAGATATTAATGGTGTCTACTCATATAGAGATGAGTTGTTTAAACAACGAGTCAAGGTAACAGATAGTAGATACGAAGATGGTATCCAAGTATATGGTTACTCTAGTAAGACTACAAAAAATGATAACAACAGAAGAGACTATGAAGATTCTTATTTCTCTATTGCTTTTAGAAACAGAGAACAAGTTATACAGTTCGCTAACAAATGTTTAGACATGTTGTTAGTAGTGGAAGAAACTAAAGCACTTGAAGAAAGATATGGAGGACAGTGGTGCGACCATCCAGATGCACTAGCTCACTTCCCAAGCCTATTAGAACAAACCAAATGCCAGACTGGTAGATACTATTGGGATAGTAGTTTAAACAAGGCAGTAGAAATTAATAAGTCTACTGACCCAGATATTCTGGAAGCACACCAAGACTTCAACACTGATGAGGATGGTAACTTCACGCAAGACTGGACTAATGATAACGCAGAAGAATTGTTAGCAGGACTGGAAGAAGGTATCAAATCTGGTTGGGATAATGATAACTTCAATGGTATCAGGGTAGCTGACTTACAGACTGGTGTTGGTAGCTATGGAGCAGGACAAGGTATCGTAAGGAACAAGGGTAAAGACCCAGCAGATAAAAGAAAGAAGCAGTGGACAACAACATTCTATTACACAGATGGAACTTCTGATACAAGGATAGGCTGGTGGGAGAGACACTCACATGGGAATGTCCAGAGATTAGAGTGGAAGGAATAAAAGTAAGGAGTAGCAGGGAGATGCACAACACCATCTCCCTGACTGTTTAAACAAGGAGTAGACATGGCGAAAAATAAAAAAGATTACAATGTAAGTGAGATAACAAAAGAAGTACAAAGTAGTTACGACTTCCTAAGGCAAGGTAGTGACATGGTTCCTACAAGTGAAGTGGAATTGAGCGATAGATTTTATGGACTGTTGCAAGAGCTGGAAGACCTGAAGGAAGAACTAGAACTATTAGAGGAGAGTGAGTAATGGCTGATATTAAGGACATAGTAATAGAAGAGTTAGAAGGTGTCTTTAAATGTGATGAACACACTGAAGATGAATTGTTAAAAAAATATAATGACTTATACAATAGAGTCATCACAATATTGAGGAGGAACAATAATGGCTAATCAAATTAAATCTTTTCAAGGATATGTGAATCAATCTTTGATGGATGCAGGTCAACATAAAACAAATGACTACTTAATAATAATGACTAGGTTGTTTAAACAAGGACACTTAAACATGGAGCAGGTCTTTATGTTTATGAGAACCTTAGTTAGAAACCATAAAGTATTACCCTTTAGAAAATATCTGGACAACAACTACGATATGAGAAGACAACTCATAGAAACAGTAGAGCATGGATGGATAACAAAAGATGGCGAGTACACAGAGCACTGTTTAAACACGCTAAAAGAATTAGGATATGGAGAAACTTTAGGCGAGTCAACAGTAAAGGAGGAAGAGTAATGGCAGATATAAAGTGTTGTTCAATCAGCATACCTTATCCACCATACATAAAAGAAATAGAATGTGATTGTAAGGAGGATGAGTAATGGCAGTACACCCAACAATATGGATAGAGGGAACTCTTACCATAGATGGTAAAGCATTTTCATTCGCAGTTGATAATGATATTGACAGTGGATTTGACCATGATGGATACAGTTCACAAGCATATAACATTGTTAATGACTTGAATGGATTTGTTAAAACAAAGGAAGTTAATAAAGTAAACAAAGGTTTTGCTTCTGTTGATACAGATGATTTAGATGTTGCGTGTCACAGTTTGTTTGGGCATACAGATTGGGAATTTGTAACAGACACAAATCAATATATAACTATTAAATTTAATGTGGAAGATACAAGGGAGGAAGAAGAGTAATGTTTGGACTTGAAACAGAAATTGTTTTGATGACAGTAACAACCCCTTTAGTTTTTATATTGTTAGCTATGTACATAGCGAGTAGATAATGATGTTCGCAGTAACAACTAAAGAATGTATACATTGTAGGCAGACAGGCAGTGTTATGGTGGACCCAGAAAAATATATAGAGTTCACTCAGACACCAAGACATCAACGCAGATTGATACAAGATATATTTCCAGAACATAGCAGAGCAGAGAGAGAGCAACTGTTAACTGGTGTACATCCAGAATGTTTTGAAGATATGTTTAGAGGAGAGGGAGAATAAATACATACATGTTTAAACAAGGTGGGAGCTTTCTTTGTTTACTCTCACCTTGAACCTCAACAGTAGTTTACAATAGAGAAAATAAGGACTAAGATTAAATAGGAGATTACATAGGAGAACTATGATTTATCAAGTACAGAGTACAAGTGTTTATGGTGGTACTGTGACATGGCAGTACGACAATGAACATGATGCGAAGTGCAAGGTAAGGGAACTCAAAGACTTAGGTGGTATGTTTATCGTTAAGTTAATTGAGATTCCAATAGAACAACAAGTAGTTTAAACAACTATCAACAAGAAGGAGGAAGTATGCCAAATGGCAAAGGGGGATTCTTTACCCCAGAAAATCTAAAGAAGTGGGGTATGGATTTATCTAATGCTTGTGGAGGAGCAGTAGTTATTAAGTCCAAGGTGTTGAGGAAGCCAGAACCAAGAGTTGCAAACATATTATTAGAGGAATTTGTAGTTGCTTACAATGAACAGTTAGCAATTATGAATGAAGAAAGTAAGGAGGAAGAAGAGTAATGGAATTATTTATATGGGTACCAATCATGCTAACAACTATAACATTGTTAATTGTTCTAGTGCTAGTACTGGTTGCATACATACTAACTAATAAACCAATGAGGGTTATCAGTTTAAACAATGATGCAATAGATTTCATTGATGAGTTACAAATAGATATTTATGAGGAGGACTATGATATTACAGATAATTAATGATAAGGATATTACTGGTGTAGAGGGCAAAGTACCCTACGCTAATGGTGTTGAGATGGAGTATCAGCACATACCAGAAGGTAAACATGAGGACAGAATAAAAGCATTAACACTACAAATACAAACTGCTAGAGAGATTGAAAAGAATCTGTCTCTACAAAGAGCTAGACTATTAGAATACATTGTAGAAGAGAATAAGTTATCAGTCATACAGTGTGCAAACATTATGAATGTAAGCAGACAAAGAGTGTATAAGATAATTGAATCTAATAAAGACAAACAAGAGGAGGAATAATGGCTAAATTTAATTTAGATAATTACGAAACAGTAGAAGAAAGATTAAAAAAGTTTTGGAAAGATAATCCAAATGGTAGGGTAGAAACAGAAGTTGTACACATAACAGATGATGGAAAATGTGTAACAATTAAATCTGCTATCTACAAAGATATTAATGACACGCATCCAGTAGCAACTGGGATTGCACAAGAAACTAAAGGGCAAGGTGGATTTGCTAACGCAGATGCCTGGATGGAGAACTGCGAAACGAGTTCATTAGGAAGAAGTCTTAGTAACTGGATGTATCAAGGTGCAAACAAACCCAGACCAAGCAAAGAAGAGATGTCTAAGGTAGGTAACCAAGATAAAGTACAGGTTACTAAGGTTGACAATCGTAAGAAAGAAAACAAACCTAGTGATGAGAGCCTGTCTAGTTTAGAAGAAGCTAAGGCAAAGTTTGATGAAGACATTGGAGTGAACAAAGAAGTATCATCTAACAACGCAAGTCAAATAGCCAAGCTAATTGCAGGATGGGGATTACCTAAAGCTACAGAAGATGAAGTAAAGAAAAAATCTTTTAATGAATTTATTGGAGCAGGACACAGTAAAGATGTAGAGAGTTGGGATAACGATACCATTGGAGCGTACTTAGATTTGTTTGAATCTATTGCAAACGAGCAACCTAAACCTTCTGATGTAAAGATTGTTGAGGATGTATTTGGAGAAGTCAAGGACTTAACTAAAGCCTGTCCAGAGTGTGGTGCCACTGAGTGGATAGAGGACAATAGACAAAAGAAACAGGATGACCCAGACAAGTATGGCAAGATACCAAGTTGGAGTTGTAACAAGTATCCAGCTGGTGGTAAGCATGGTTGTGGCTGGACTGGTTGGGGCGACACTGATTGCCCAACAGAATGGCTTTAGAAGATAACAATATATCAATTAATCTGGATAAGTTAAAAGACAAGTTAAAGAAACGCTATCCAGATTATAACTTTGATATAACACCAGAGCCAGATACACGACACAAGTCTCCATTCATTTGTAAAGACAATGATATATTTTATACAGATGCAGAGGGTAATAAGTATTGTGGAGCAAGATACAAGCATGTAGAAGATGACAATATTTATAGGTGGGAATACAAAGTTTGTCATGCACTGGTAGAAAAAGCAGACCAAGGTGCAGACCAAGATGAACTCCCATTTTAAAATGGAACAAAGCGATAGACCATATCAAGATAGAGTTAAAGATAAAGTAGGCAAAGAAGCAGAAGATAACTTTGAAATCTATCTAACACAACTAGGGTTAGTCAAACAAAAACAATGGATGAAGACTGGCACTAGCCCATGGGAACATGAGATGCCACTGTTCTGGTTGTACACATTCATAGCAGTTAACCCAGACTACCTAGTGTACATACAAAACGAACTACGATTGTGTGAAGTTAAAGGTACAACTAAGTTAAAGCTAGATGACTACCAAAAGCTATATCAAATGCACGAAAAGACTAGGCTGTTTAAACAAGTAGATGTTGGTATATATTATTACAACAGTTTCTATAAAGGTTTTAAATGGATACCATTTGTTCAAGTACAAAAAATGTGGAACGAAATGAAACACTGGGGAACATATCCTGAAAAAGATTTCCAAGGTAATCCTAAACTGTTTAAACAACTACCCTTTAATAGTTTATAAAGGGCAATAATTATCCCACCCTTTGTCACTTATAGTGAAAGTCAGGACTCCAGGGTGTGACCATAGTCCAGTTTGTGCAGTAAAGTCTATGCTCTGGTCTATTGATGGTGCTTGAAACCAAGTTCTATCACCTTGTTGTTTCATTCTTAGGTGATGGTAATGAGCAGTTACTAAAATCTCTGCATCTCCTACTGGTAGCCACCCATACATTTGACCTTTCCACCACTTCTCAATCTTAGCTTCTGCGTTGCCACCTCCACCACCTGTCATGTGACCATGTGTAAAGGCAACTGTCTTACCTTTTACCATTATCGTTTGGTGAAAGCCAGAAGGAACATTTACTTCTACCTTCTTATATCTCTCTGGGTTAGCCTTCATAATTTCTTCACATATTTGTAAGTGCATTGTGTCAGAGTTATCAAGTCTTGATGTAGCAACCTGACCTTTACTTGTTCTTGACATCTCACCATGATTACCAGGAACACCTGCCAAGATTAACTTAGGTGCATGAGGTAGGAAGGTGTCAATAGTTTTCATTATCATTGACCTTGCTAATGCGTATTGCTCAATCAGTGAGAGAGAAACATTGTGTGGTTGACTCTCGTAAAAAAATGGCGTACAGTTTTCTGTGAGGTCACCTAAACCTACCATATAGATTTCATCTATTTGTACTCCAAGTTTACGCAGGTCTTTAATCCTGTTCACACCATCTTGTAATGCCCTATCGTATCTCTTGATTGTGTTCTCAACTCCATAGTCCTTCTTCCCCAGTTGCCAGTCACTCATAAACCACATGAATGCTGTGTCACCTGGGTTAAACTTCTTAGTTATAGGTGGTTTTTTCTTAGCTTGTTTAAACAAGGCTTGAAAATATTTGTCATGCCCTGGTTTTTTCTTTTTAACTATGCCTTTAAACGCATAAAAGGTTTCTGTTTTACCACCTTTAAGTTGTACATTCCAACTAGAAGCACGAACACTACCTTCTATCTGGTAATGTTGAGGGTCAAATCCCCATTCTCTAAGTATAGAATCTAGTTTGTTTCTGTAGTGTGGGTCTGTTCCAACATGTGTGATTTCACCCATGCCAGTTTGTTCATTGACTTCTAATCCTGGTTGCCACCCAGTTTTATAGAAATTGTTTCCCCATTCTTCTGGTACTTTAGGCATTCTATCCTCCTTTGCCCTGTTAATCTCAGTATACAGGGGTAGTGTGATAGTTTTTTATTTAGATATTTTTTTCTTTGCGAACTCTTTGACTACTACTAATGCAGAAGAACCACCTGCGATTGCAGCTAATTGTAAAGCGTTAGCATCAACACCAACTAAAGGTGAGATAGTTAAAGCACCTATAAATGCTTCAATAAATGTCCAAACAGTTTTCTCAATCATTGATTTTATATCATCATTCATTGTATTAATTTTCCTAACTTTAATTTTCTTTCTATACTCTCTAGTTTAGTAAAGATGTCATCAAGTTTCTTCTCAAAACTATTTGGTATGTATATATCTGATGATGAAGCATTAGATATTACAGGTGTTTTTTCCTCTATAATCCATTGTCTCCACGCATCACCTGGACATTGTGTTTGTTTAAACGAGGAGTGTGGTTTTAATTCTCCACCTACCTGTTCATAGAGCCACTTGACAGATTGAATAGCTTTATCTGAAGGTTTGTTGGTAGGCTCTGAGCCACCAAGCCAACACACAGCAACATAATGCTTATTATTGTAGTTAATTTCTTCACGATTGTTACCTCCTTGGGCTGCACTTCTGTTTCCAAATCCTCGTCCTTCATAAATTTGTCCTGTATCTCCTACTAAAAAATTATAAGCTACATCATTCCAGCCTCTATCTTCTTGATGTAATCTCTGTATAGTCTTACATTGGTCCATCTCTGCCATATTGCCAACAGCAGTAGGATAAGCTGACCAATGTACCACTAAACCTTTAACTTCTCCTAGTTTAGAAAAAGGTTTCTTGTTAGGTTTAGCACCCCAAATATCTCTTGATGTTATTTTCATAGGCATCTACCTATCTTAACTTATTTACAGGACAAGTGTTACACATTCCTGTACATAAACCACAAATCATTTATCCTCCTAATTTAATAAGAACATCTGTTAAAGCAGAGTTAAGTTCTCTTTCTCTCATAGCTAGACCTACAATATTTTCTTCTAGCTTTTGTATTTGTACCATATAGACAGCTACTTGTGACTGTAATTGATTAACTGTTTGAAACAACCAAGCTACTAACGCAGCAAGTCCACCTTGTAATACTTGGTTTAAATTTACTGTTGCTTTCACTACATTGTTAAGCTACCAACAATTAAAATAACTGTGGCAACTAATCCTAATACTTTATAAAACTCTGACTTGTCCAATTTGTTATCTAGTTTTTCTTCTAGTCTGTCTAATCTCTCAATGACCAATTTTAATAATTCCTTCTGTGTAAATCCATTGTTGTTAGAACTCATGATTATGGTAGGTCCTCGTGAGTTAACCAATCCCACTCTTTATCATAGGCTGCACGATTATCCCAATCGTATTCGCTTATTCTTTTAATAAATCTGAGAGCTTCTTTTAAAAAATACCCTAAAAGAAAACCTATTAAATAATCCATAACAAGGATTATATCATACTTGTTTAAACAGGTTTAGGGTATTTATCTTTTGTTTCTTGTATTGTAGCTTTCCAGCCATCAAGTCCATTATGAAAAATATCATCAAGCTGGTCTGGTATTGATGGATATTCAGCAGCTCTTTTATCTTTATAACTTTGGTTAGCATCATAATCTTTTTGTGTAGCTAATGCAGTAATCTTTGCATCATACTCTGCATCTGATAATTCTTTGACTTCACCATTATTATTTTTATTAATTGGTTTAGCTGCATTAATTTCTGTAGTTGCCTCTGCTATGTAATCTTCTACTGCCATATTAACTCAATGCCAATCCATAAGTAGAAACTTTACCTGTCATCTGTGTTCCAGAATAATTTAAATTAAATCCATCATAAGCAGTATTGTTAGAGTTATATCCATAAGATATTTGTGTATAGTAAGCAGATGCGTAAGGACCTTGTGCGATTGACCTAAATGTTGTATCTTCAGCACTAGCAGGATTAAATAATGTTATCTCTGCACCAAATCTATTAGGGTCTGTACCACCTGGGTCAGCTATATACCAAGAACTTGTACCTGTATCTGCAATTACAAGAGAAGTTCCACCAATATTTGAGTACCATCTTTGCCCAACATAGTTGCTAGTTACATTAGAGCTACTACCTCTCATCTCAAAATTTATTGATGAGTTTATATTATTAGTTGTGTCCATAGTTATAAATATTTTATATATATCGTAGGTAGCACTAAATACACTATCCTTTTCAAAGTTAGAAACAGTTGTAAAAGTATCTGTACTTATATGAACAAGTCCTCCACTACTAATATCTGAAGTCAAAGCCATAGTTCCAGTAGAACCAGGTATCGTTATTGTTCCACCAATCTTACTGTCTTTTAATGTAACACCATCAATAGTTACACCAGCAGCTGATGTCTTTTCTGATATTGTATCTACTTTAATTATACTAGACATTATTCAGCCAGTTCTTCCCAAGCTCCTGTGTTGTCATTCCAAATGTATCGTTTACCATCATCTGGCATATCAACTGGTGCTTTCCAAGACCAAGTATCTTCATCTAATATCCACTTGCTATAAGGTTTAGGTGGTATAAATACATCATTGTCTGCATCATAAGTATATCCTATACCTGCATAGTTACCTCTAAAAGGAGTTCCATCTCCACTGTGTGCATTAGCACTGGTGTTATAGGAAGTTCTTTTACAAGTCTGTCCTCTAAAAT